>Ga0315282_10000044_pt1 | contig 246819 bp, 248 predicted proteins | sample YL17G07_20_MG_FD_203693 | JGI IMG/M metagenome (GOLD analysis project Ga0315282, IMG submission 203693) | Sediment microbial communities from Yellowstone Lake, YNP, Wyoming, USA - YL17G07_20 | ecosystem: Environmental > Aquatic > Freshwater > Lake > Sediment | place: USA: Wyoming | collected...
TGACATCGCCGCCGGAGCCTGAAGTAGGAGTTAGCGTATATGTAGTTAGGGCGAAGTTAGCTGTGATGGAGTAATTGCCGTTCATGGTGATAGTGGTGGAAGCGGCATTAGGATCGGCGATAGTGCCTGTGTCGCCGGTCCAGTTAACGAAGTGGTAACAGGTGTCCGCTGTAGCTGCAATGCTGACCACCTGGCCATCGCTATAAGTGTAAGGTCCGGATTCGCCAGGTGTCGTTACATTACCACCCGAACCGGAGGACGGGGTTAGAGTACGTGTGACATTCGTAAAGTTAGCTGTGATGGAGTAATTGCCGTTCATGGTGATAGTGGTGGAAGCGGCATTAGGATCGGCGATGGTGCCTGTGTCGCCGGTCCAGTTGACGAAAGAGTATCCGCTATCCGCCGTGGCTGCAATGCTGACCACCTGGCTGCAGTTATAGGTATAAGGTCCGGCTTCGCCTGGAGTAGTGACATCGCCGCCGGAGCCTGAAGTAGGAGTTAGCGTATATGTAGTTAGGGCGAAGTTAGCTGTGATGGAGTAATTGCCGTTCATGGTGATAGTGGTGGAAGCGGCATTAGGATCGGCGATAGTGCCCGTCTCGCCTGTCCAGTTGACGAAGTGATAACAGGTGTCCGCTGTAGCTGCAATGCTGACCACCTGGCTGCAGTTATAGGTATAAGGTCCGGCTTCGCCTGGAGTAGTGACATCGCCGCCATCTGAACTATTGATGGTTAATGTATAGGTACAGCCGGGGCAGTCGGAATCTGCACCGTCAATGTCTCCATCGCAGTCGTCATCGATGCCGTTGGAGCAGTTCTCCGTTGCACCAGGATTCACGGCGGCGTTGGAGTCATTGCAGTCGTTCGCAGTCGATGTAGCCACCCACGCCGTACTAGCCCCATCAGGATCAGTACAGGCATTCTGCGTGTCCAAGTTGTTGGTATAACCGTCGCCATCTGCATCATGATAGTAAGTTGTTAGTCCGGTGCAGGAAGGATCGGCTGCATCTATCAGCCCATCGCAGTCGTCATCGATGCCGTTGCAAACCTCGGTAGCGCCTGGATGTACGGCAGCGTCGGTATCATCGCAGTCCGTGTGGTCAGCCACATATCCGGCAGGTTGCGAAGCGTTCTGCATTGACACAGCCGGGTTGCCGTAGGTGTCAGTATCCAAATCCTGATACCATGTAGGCAAACCACCCCAACCGCCGCCACCACCGCCACCGCCATGACCTCGTGGTGATGAAATCTTAGGGAAGATGATATCTAGCAGGGCGTCTGGGTCTAGCAAATTTACTCTTCCATTGCCATCGACGTCAGCGTCATCCTCATCCGCATCTGGTAGCCGATCTAGCAAAATCAATTTAAGCAAGATAAAGTCAAGGATATTTATCTTTCCGTCACCGTTGATGTCTCCTACTGAATCAATATTGGGAGATTTTGTGTCTTCAGCATGTGTTGCAACAGGGGATGCAAATATTGGAGAAAAAATGAGGATAATAGCACTAAAGACGCCGATTAGCGAAAGGAGAAAATGATTAACATCTCTATTTTGGTGATGCATTTCTACACCTCCATAGCCAACTATTACTTATTAATTCACGACACTGCGTACTGATATTCAATTATAAAAACAAACCAACCTAGTACGGTCGGTTTTGCTATTGGCTCTGCGTTGCCCAAGCAACCATATATAGGCTACGCTTCTCAGCCCCCGTTGAGCCTTAACTTTAGTATGGCTTATTCTACACTACTTTTAGGGGAAAGTCAACATAAAATAACATAAAATAACTAAACCTTATATTTACCATGAAAAGAGTCTTTTCAATAATGTATCGATTTTAGCATATCGGTAATTGTTTAACAATATGCAGATAATAATGTTAATAAATTTCAATTTTGTTATCCTGTTTATTGTCTCCTATATTAGCGGTCACATTTATCACTGATGACTATATATTATATTTACATATAAAAGAGAGGCCTTCAGTCTTAGTTTTGAAGGCTTCTCTTTAGGTAATCGGATTATTATTGTACAGTGACCGAGCCGTTGACCCATGTAATGTTCAATTGACCGGTCGGTGCCTCGTTGTCATTCAGTTTGCAGTTTGCACCAGGTTGGGAGTTATATGGAGGGAAGAATTCAAGACTGGTGGTCCCGGATGATACCGCATGGAAACTTATTGTGCAGAGGTATCCAGAGCCGCTTACAGGTGAATTTGGAGTGGTTGATATACTTATACTGCCTTGCTGATCTGGGGTCTGACAATCGAGTCCCATCAACCGCCAGTCAAATGGACCTATGGGGATTGAGACTGAATTCACCATTCCACTTGATACATTACCGATCAGATTAACTGTAATAACGGAAGGGTTATATTTGAGCAGAAGTTGCCCACTGGTGAAATCTGGTGCTAGGTTTGTAGCATTGATACTTAAACTGAAGTTGGTGCCTGCAGTGCGAGTCCCTACATTCTGGCAATATACAGAAGGCGGGATTATAAAGTTGGCAGTAACGCTCTTACTGCCGTTCATTAAAATAGAGGTTGGACTTGTATTGCCGCTCAGGTCACCGCTCCAATGATCAAATACGTATAGTCCGGTAGGATTAGCTGTGACCTGGACACTGGCGTTACAGTCGTGGGGGCCCGTGCTGGGCACAACGGTACCAGCTCCGACGGGCGAGACAGCTGTGGTCAATACATATGTTTTTATATGATAATGTGCAGTTATGGTATAGGCGCTATCCATCCTGACTGTCGTGTCAGCTAAGGATGGATTGGCAACTTTACCTGCATCCACTGCAGGGCCCATCCAACTGTTAAATGTGTAACACGAATCAGGATTAGCATGGATAGGAACAACAGTCCCGCAGTCGAATGGGCTGGAGCCGTTGAAATAAGGAGAGCCGCCTCCTGGGGGGTCAGCTACTAGTGTAAGAGCGAAAGTGTCGCTTGTGATAAAGTTAGCTTGCAGAGAGTAATTCCCATCCACAGTTACAGTTGTGGATGATGCATTAGGATTAGCCACCTTTCCTGCAACTACCGCAGTCCCCGTCCATTGACTAAACACATAGCATGTGTTTGCCTGCGCGCTGACATTTACAATTGTCCCGCATCCATACTGATGGGTACCAGCGCTGGGTGTGATGGAACCGTTGCCACCACTGCTCATATTCAGTGTGTTCTGTTTCTGTACATAGATAGCTGTCAGGTTTCTATTCTGAGTCATAGTGACAGTTGTATCCTCGGCACTGGGATTAGCCACGCCCGCTGTTGGACTCCAGCTGCTAAATGTATAACATGGGTTTGTGTTGGCATGTATTGTTGCATTAACGCCGCAATTGAACGGGCTGCTTCCATCGAATGAGGGCGATCCGCCAGCGCCTGGGCTGGCGGTTACTGATAGAGTATGAGTGTCGATAGCAAAGTTAGCCTGTATGGAGTAGTCACCATTCATAGTTATAGTAGTCGACGCGGCGTTCGTATTTGCAATAGTACCTATATCGCCTGTCCAGTTCACAAAATGGTAACAGGAATCTGGTGTCGCTATGATATTTACTACCTGTCCAGCACTGTAGATATATGGCCCTGCTTCACCCGGCGTTGTGACACTGCCATGGTCAGTGGAGGTCGTATCTAGGCTATATAATTGGGATATCTGTGCGGAACCGTTAATCCATGTAGTCCCAGCTATAGCTGAAATGTTTCCTGATTCGCTTTGATAAAGTGAGCCATTGCCCAGTGTAAGAGGACTGGTGCCTGCACCTTTTGTTGTAAATAGGATGTCGCATAAATATCCGCTGCCGGAGACCCCACTGCCGTTAATGGCACAGGAACTTAAGTTGGGGAATACAGTCAGCTGTCCTCCTGTGTCTATCCAGTCTGTGCCGTTTATCATATTGATAACACATGATGTGGCAAAAAGTCCGTCACTTACATTGTTTACCTGGAGTATTGAAGAATTGTAGTCTACAGTGAACGAGCCATTGTATAGGAAAGGAGTCTGGGCGATTTTTACACGCGCGGTAAATGTATCGCTGGTAGTGCCGGGGCCATATGATGACATATAGGTGGATAACTCAAAATTAACCTGATTTGTAATTGCTCCCCCGCCCCCTCCCCCGCCGCCACCGTGGGGAGTGGATGCCTTGCCGAAGAATTGGTCTAGCAAGGCATCGAGGTCTAGAGTGTTAATTATGCCATTACCGTCTACGTCTGCGCTGTCCGTGGGAGTTTCTTGTCCCAGAAGCATCAGTTTTAGTAAAGTAAAGTCGAGGATGTTTACTTGGCCGTCTCCATTGATGTCACCAAGCAAAGAACTGTTTGAGTTGGTGTCACCATTAGCCAGCGCATATGTTGGCAGAATAAAGGCTGCAACAACAAAGACTATACTGAGAATACCAATAAGTTTGAAGGCAGTCTGATTTGCATTTTTTATTGCATTCTTCATATCATTACCTGAATTCAGTACCTATTTAACATGGCCCGGGTATTTTAGATGCTATCAAACTGTAATTTGTTAATATTGAATTCCATATCGAACAAATCTAAACAATTCAGTGACAGGATTATATTAGAAATGTATCGTTTTGTCAATCCTATTTTCTATAAAATATACTAAAAGAATATAATAAATATATCTAAAAAGCTTCTTCCCTATGCCTAAGGTCGAGTAATGCTGACCCTCAGTGATCAGTGGTATCTATAAAGTTATTCTATCACGACCGAGCCATCGGTCCATGTTGCAGTGATCTCGATTCCTGCGTTATTACCTATCATAAGGTAACCTTGCGGATCTCCGAAACCCTCAATAAAAGAGATCACGCTGGAATCCCCTGGATCTCCCATGACCTTGAAGTAGATATCCGCTAGATAACCTTCTCCGCTAACACCCGGGGCTTTTGGTACACTATTCACTATCCTTACAGTCCCCTGGGTATTTGCCGGTACGAATTCCCATTTTTCGATAGGTATTGCAGTTCCAGATATATCCCCTGCAGTTATCTCTTGAACTCTAATGACATCGGGATCATAAGTAATATCATATTGCGCGGCATCGAAATTAGTGACGTCAGTGATTTTAACGAGAACATGGAAGTAGCGGCTAGAGCTTTTGTCTACTGTATCTGGCGAGTCGATTGATACTGTAACAGACCCGACAGGGGGAGTTGTCGCTGTTGGTGTTACGCTGGCATGGGGTGTAGCTGTAGCTGTGGGTCCTGAGGTGGGGGTTGGTGTTACACCCCCTTCGCCGGAAGGCCATAACACTACAAGTAAAATGACTACTAAGATAGGGACAATGAGTGCTATTACATAGCCGATATGTATGGTTTTCCTTTTCTTCGGTTCTTCCATGATATCACCTCACAGAAAGCATTATTATATGCGACTTTGTGTAGGAGTATACTGGTTGTCGCTTTTTTTGTCAAACATTGTGCGATACAAAAAACATGAAATAAATACGAAATCATAGCTCGTAGGTTATATCGCGGGTTGTCGAGGAACATATCTGCCAATATATACTGATTTTAGAGATAGAGACACTGTGTAAAATATTCAAACATTTGGGTTTGAGGAGACTAGTGGTAAGAGTGCCCTGAAACAAGATGCCAGTCGCTAAGTGGCCAGTAGCACAGCCAAGCCTTGCCGATTATATTTTCGCGCGGCAGGGTGCCCCAGCTGCGTGAATCACTGCTGTAGTCCCGATTATCTCCCATGACAAAGTAATGCTCCATAGGTATTTCAATACTACTATAGTCTGCGCTTGTCGGCTCTTTAATGTAGGGTTCCTCCAAGAGCTCATCCCCAATATAGACCTGACCGTCTTGAATCTCTAGTCTGTCTCCCGGCATACCTATAATGCGCTTAATGAGCACGCGCTCAGGCTCGCCGGGCTTACGAAATACAACAACGTCGCCGCGGTGTGGATCTCCAAACGAGTAGGCAGCCTTGCATACAAGTACCCGCTGTCCGGTATACAGATTTGGTTCCATGCATGAACCATCCACTTGGCGGCTCTCCAGCGTAGAGTGAACCCCGAGGAAAATAAGGAGTGCTATTACAAGCGTACCTGTGATTTCGAGTATGGTGAGTTTCATTTTCATTGTTGCTGAATTATAGCATAAAGCTGATTTGCTTTGAATATAAGTCATGGTCATATACTTTGTGCCTTCTTGTGCCTAGAGCTAGTTTGTCGGCAGGAGAGGATTCCATTTATCAGCTTTCGACAGACTGGGGTTGTTCTCAATTTATCGCTGATGGTTGTCGGTAAATAGCTAAGATGTTAATGGGACTAGACAGGAATTTAATTTTACCCTTTCATTTATTAGTATATTGTACTTTTTATAACGCAGATGATAGAATGACAGCCGCAGGGCACTTAATCCATCTCGCGGACTAACTGCATTAAATATAGGTAATCTTCGAATACCGTAGCGGAGTGCCTCTTTAACGAAATGTATCAAGCAGAGGGGCTCATCTGCACGTTACCGGTTATTATATCAACGTATTATCATATGTTTTCACGAATGTACATATAGTCTGGAGCAGGCGATGGATTACATGGAACGGGTCCTCTCTCTTGCTAGGTTGGCGGTAGGCAGCACCAGCCCCAATCCAGCCGTCGGCGCGGTGATAGTAAGCGATGGCGTGATTGTGGGCGAGGGATACACCCAGCCTCCAGGGGCGGCTCATGCTGAGGTAGTGGCGTTGAAACAGGCGGGGGAGAAAAGCCGAGGGGCTACAATGTACGTTACGCTTGAGCCATGCTGTTTTTATGGGCGTACTCCCCCATGCACAAAGGCGATAGTAGATGCTGGAATCGCAGGGGTACATATAGCTACACTGGATCCCAATCCAAAGGTAGCGGGTAAAGGCAGGGCAGAGTTAGAGGAGGCTGGCATAACTGTCTATGTAGGAGAACGCGAGGAAGAAGCACAGGAGATTAATGAAGCCTATTTTAAATATATTACTACAGGAATTCCCTTTGTTACTGCAAAGTTCGCTATCAGCCTCGATGGCAAGATTGCTACCTGGACGGGCGATTCTCACTGGATAAGCTGTGAAGAATCCAGGAGATTTGTACATAGGATGCGTAGGGCATCTGATGCGATTATGGTTGGTGTAAATACAGTAATTGTAGACGACCCCAGATTGACGGTGCGGGATGGTCATGGTGAGAAATATCCCCTTCGCATCATCGTAGACAGCAAAGGCCGCGCACTTCCCAGTGCACGGGTATTCAGCGAACCGGGCAAGACAGTGGTGGCTGTGACTCCAGATGCTCCATCAGAAGCTACAAAAGAACTTAAGAATGTCGGTGCTGAGGTGGTCGTAATGCCCTCGTGGAAGTCCATGGTGGATTTGAACGAGCTCCTGGCCGAACTGGGACGCAGAAACATAACGAGCGTACTGGTAGAGGGGGGCAGCGGCCTTCTGGGATCGATGTTCGATGGGTGCATGGTGGATAAGGTCGTTGCGTTTATAGCACCGGTAATTGTCGGCGGTGAGGATGCAAAGTCCGCAGTCGGCGGTCAGGGGGCAATAAGGATCGGGCAGGCGCTCCAGTTGTCCCGCATAAAGGTAGAACACTGTGGGAAAGACGTTATGGTAATGGGTTATCTCAATGAGGAATCTGAAACTGAAGGTTTTAGCCTTTAACTCCAGTCCACGCAAGGAAAAAGGTAATACTGCTCTTATCCTCAATCTGTTTATAGAAGGTATGCATAAGGCTGGAGCCGAAGTCGATTTATATTATAACTATAACCTCAAAATCAAGCCTTGCAGGGGCTGCTTCAACTGCTGGCTGAAAACACCCGGTGTTTGTTCTCAAAAGGACGATATGCAATGGCTTATACCCAAAATGCATGATGCAGATGTGTTAGTTTATGCTACTCCACTATACAGTTATGGAATGAATGGTCAGATGAAGAATATTATTGATCGTATGATTGTTCTGGCAGAGCCGTTCATGGAAGTGGTGGAAGGTCGGTCGCGTCATATCGCAGGAGATGGGGAAAAGCCGCGTAAAATCGTCCTTGTTTCGAACTGTGGTTTATGGGGTATCGATAACTTCGATCCACTGGTTGTTCATATGAAAAAGTTATGTCAGGACCCGCCGATGGAGTATGCAGGAGCGTTGCTGCGCCCGCATGGCGAGGCGCTTAGGGCTATGCTCGATGTGGGCGCACCTGTTGGAGATGTAATTGATGCGGCCAGGGAAGCTGGCAGACAGCTCATTTCAGATGATAAAATGTCGCAGGATACGCTCGGTGTTATAAGTCGCGATTTGCTTCCTGTCGAGTTGTATGTAAAAATGGCGAATGAGCAGTTCCGCAAAGTAATGGCGAAGCGTAAAGCGAAGAGCTAGCAGGAATCGAAAAATGTTTACTGGAATAATAGAAGAAGTCGGCAATGTCACAGCAGCTGGATCGAACCAGCTTACCGTTGCCGCTGAAAAGGCGCTGGATAAAACCAAGGTAGGAGACAGCATAGCTGTTAATGGCGCCTGTTTAACGGTAAAGGCACTTACCCCGTACTCTTTTTCCGTCGAGGTCATGCCGGAGACGCTAAAGCGTACAAATCTTGGGATGTTGCATAGCGGTGATCGAGTAAATTTAGAACGCGCGATGGCGGTCGGCGGGCGCTTCGGCGGGCATTTTGTGCAGGGGCATATAGACGGGACAGGCAAGGTTAGCGCAGTGAAGGTGGAAGGGAATGCACTGATTTTGAAATTTGATGCTCCCAAGGAAATAATGAGGTACATCGTCGAGAAAGGATTCATTGCAGTAGACGGCGTGAGCCTGACTGTAGTAGAATGTAACCCCACGTCGTTCAGTGTCTCGCTGGTGGGTATAACACAGGCGGAGACGACGCTCGGTGAACGCAAAGCTGGCGATGTCGTAAACTTAGAGGTGGATATTCTGGCGAAATACGTAGATAAATTGAGCCGAGGGGAATCGGGGATAACAAAGGAGTTTCTGGCCGAGCACGGGTTCATGTAGGGGATAACAGAGTATGGCACTTGCGACTATAAAAGAAGCAATTGAAGAAATTAAGGTCGGCAGGTTTGTTGTCATCGTCGATGATGAGGGCCGCGAGAATGAGGGCGACCTTGCGATGGCGGCTGAAAAGGTTGATCCGGATGCGATCAACTTCATGGCGAAGTATGGCCGCGGACTTATATGTATGCCGATAATAGGCGAGCGTCTCGATGAGTTGAATATCCCGTTGATGGTCGGGGAGAATACATCCAAGCACAACACTGCTTTCACTGTATCGATAGAGGCTAAGAGGAAGGTGTCCACCGGCATCTCAGCTTATGATAGGGCGGCCACCATCAAGGCCGTGCTCGATCCCGCCACCAGGCTGGAGGACATCGCACGACCCGGCCATACGTTCCCGCTGCGGGCCAGGGAAGGCGGTGTGCTGGTGCGGGCGGGGCATACCGAGGCCATCGTGGATCTGGCTCGGCTGGCTGGCTTGTATCCCGCCGGCGTTATATGCGAGGTTATGAACGAGGACGGCTCGATGGCACGTCTCCCACAGCTAGAGGTATTTGCGAAAGAGTATGATCTCAAGATTATCAGCATTACTGATCTGATCACCTATCGCCGCAGGCACGAGAAACTGGTCACTAAAGTGGCACAGGCTAATCTTCCTACAAAATACGGCCAGTTTACTGCTATCGCTTACAAGAGTACGATCGATCCCGACCAGCATGTAGCACTTGTGAAGGGTGATCTTTCGAGTGATGAGCCGGTGCTGGTACGTGTGCACAGCGAGTGTCTGACGGGGGATGTGTTCGGCAGCCTGAGGTGTGACTGCGGCGAGCAGATAGAAATGGCTCTGAATATCATTGCAGAGGAAGGCCAAGGGGTGCTGCTCTATATGCGGCAGGAGGGTAGAGGCATAGGCCTGCATAACAAGATCGCTGCCTATGCACTGCAGGATAAAGGTTTAGATACCGTTGAGGCTAACGAGTCGCTGGGTTTTCCCGCTGACCTCCGTGACTACGGAATCGGAGCGCAAATACTGGCGGACCTCGGCGTAAAGAAGATTCGCCTTCTAACAAACAACCCCAAGAAGGTGGTCGGGCTTGAGGGTTACGGACTGCACGTGGTAGAAACTGTGCCGTTGAGGGTGGATCCCAATCCGATCAACCTGCGCTACCTGGAGACAAAGCAGCAGAAATTGGGCCACATTTTAAACTTGAGCTCTTCAGATGAGCCTGATAAGGGCTGAGCTTAAGGAGGAGATTTATTATGGCTATGAAACTTGCCTTCATGGCGATAGTTCCGGATGCTGATCCGGCCAAGCATCAAGCTGTTATAGCAACTGAGCTTGCTGAGCTGACGGTTGTGCTTGTGCCGAACATGCAGCAGGCGATAGAAAAGGCCAAAAAACTGGCGGCTGAAGGATGCAGCGCCCTCGAGCTGTGCGGCGGCTTCGGTCACAGCATGACGGGGAAGATAGCAGAAGCTGTGAAAGGCAAGATGCCCGTCGGTGCGGTGCGCTTCGACGTTCACGCTGCTCTTGGTATGAGCGCTGATCAGGTTTTCGGGGGATAGGATAGTTCAGGTTTATCGGTAAAGGAGGATGTAGTGAACAAGAAATATGAAGGTGCGCTTGTCGGCGCCGGTCTTAAATTCGGGCTGGTGGTCTCACGTTTTAACGAGTTTATAACGGGCAAACTGCTTGAAGGAGCGCAGGACGCGTTGACCAGGCACGGAGTCAAGCCAGTGGATATCGATGTGTTCTGGACCCCCGGGTCTTTTGAGATCCCGCTAGTTGCCAAGAAAGTGGCGGAGAAGGGCAAATACTCCGCCGTCATATGTTTAGGAGCTGTCGTCCGTGGCGGCACGCCGCACTTCGATTATATTGCCTCAGAGGTAACTAAAGGCGTGGCGCAGGTCGGGCTGGAGACCGGCGTGCCGGTTATTTACGGCGTGATTACTGCAGACACGCTGGAGCAGGCCATCGAACGGGCAGGCACCAAGATGGGCAACGCCGGATTCACAGCAGCCATGAGCGCTATCGAGATGGCGAACCTCATGCAGGCGCTTTCTAAGAAGTGACCTTGTAGGCTACATCACCGCGCCTCACGCGATCGGGAACCTTGATCCCGATGGACTCCTTGGGCTTGGCCTCGTCGACCTCGGCATGGTCAATCTGGATAGATGATGCGGTGAATGTCAGGTCTGTAGTGTGTCCTTTGATGTGGATAGTGTCACCCTTTTTGATTTTACCTGTGAGCTCAATGCCGGCCACTACAGGTTGAGCAAAGAAGTCATTAACCCTTCCGATTTCCACTTCCGCCATGGTACACCTCCTTATGCTCTTTGTTGGAAGTTGTATACTATTACATTTTCACTAAAAAGGCAAGAGATGTTTGTTTCATTCCTGACTTACACTGCGACGGCAGAAGATGCATTACGAGTCTGCCTTAGTCAACCCCCTGTATCCCCCGTTAGCCACCGTCATTGCCCGACTTGATCGGGCAATCCAGCCTTCTGGATCATCCGGTCAAGCCGTATGATGACATTTTATCCAAACCCCCTGTTAGTCCCCCATACTTTGGGGGATTTTATTAATAATGGGGGACACCCCCATATCCCCCGGCAGGAGAGAAATCTCCTGCACCTCTTTTCTGCCGTAGAGAACACCAGACTCCTGTGGCGGAGGTACACTTTGACAGTATTGCTTAGGTCAGGGAGGCTTTTAGCTTTTTGACGAATGCCCGCTTCTCGGCCTCGCTGGAAGCCAGCTTTTGCTTCACCGCCTTCCATGTGCCGGGGCAGTCTTTGTAAGTGGTTTCGACGATCTCGTGTATTGCGCGGTCGATCTGCTTTTTGTTCTCAGCAGTGACCTCAATCCCGGCTTCATTCAGTATATCTTTCAGATTACGAAAGTAACAGGACAAATTGTACCTCCTAAGAGTATTTTAGCATGATGTGGGTTTCACCGCTTACGTCAAGCTGCATTATAGCCTGTGGTATAATCGGCACAGGTACAGCGGAAGGAGGCGGGCAATGATCGGTTTGAATTTCGAGCAGCTATGTTTGACCTACGATTCATCCTTCAGCGAAAGCGTCGCATTGATGCGCGAGGACGAGAAGAAGCTTGAAGAGATACTTGGCGTTCACGGGGATGAGTTCCCCAAGGTAAAGGAGCACTTCGACAGGATGTCCAAAGAGTTCGAAGGGTGGAATCTATCTACAGAGGCGCTCATAGTTGCGTCTTACCTGACATTGCTTAAGGTCATCGAGATAAACAACATAGCCATAGAACAGCAGCTGGAGAAGGCGGGGATATCGATATGATTACCAGCCCCCTAAATCCCCCGTACTCGGGGGACTTTTATTTAGGATGGGGGACACCCCCATGTCCCCCGATCCTTCCGCGGAAGGACACTTCTTTTTCAGCGATCTCAATTATTTTATAATATGTTTCAGGAGGGTGAAATGTTGGAGCCAGAGGTAAAAGCTAGTATCGTATACGCAGCAAACGAATGGGCTTCGTTCATCATGAAGCAGGAAAAGCCGGGTAACTCTCAGAAAGCCTTCGAAGGCTATATAAAATCGTTCGAAAAAATGTACGGCGCTCTTGTTTCTACGGTTTCACCTGGTGGACAGTAAGCGCTCGCTGTTTACAGCCACGGGCAATTACGTACTAAATAGACCGGATTACATTGTTCTCCGTGTTATTTTTTCTTGACAGTTGCAAGGGGTAATATGATATAGTTTGTGTCGGGCTGTGAACGATTTGTAGGAAAATTATATAGAGGATTCGTGTAAATGGCAGATATTAATGAATTGATTGAAGGGATGCTCGAATGTAAGGAGCAAGCCCTAGCGCGTTTGATTACTCTAATCGAGAGAGAGTCTCCTGAAGTACCATTAATAATGTCTAAGATATATCCCAATCTTGGCAAGTCCTATGTTGTGGGGGTAACAGGGCCACCGGGTGGCGGTAAAAGCAGTCTGGTTGATCGTATTACCGCTAAGATGCGAGCCGAAGACAAATCTGTAGGAATCATCGCATGCGACCCTTCAAGCCCTTTCTCTGGTGGCGCGGTGCTTGGGGATCGCATAAGGATGCAGCAGCACTATCTGGATAAAGAGGTATTTATTCGCAGCATGGCTACAAGGGAAGGCCGTGGCGGCCTCTCGCCTACCACTAAAGAAGTCATTAAGCTGATGGATGCCTTCGGCAAGAACTATGTGCTGGTTGAAACTGTAGGCGTTGGACAGACCGAATTGGATATTATGGATGCGGCCGATACCGTAATTGTGGTTCTCGTCCCTGAGGCGGGAGATGCAATACAGGCTATGAAGGCCGGCATCCTCGAGATCGCTGATATATTTGTAGTAAACAAGGCGGATCGCGAAGGTGCAGAGACCGTTGCCGACGACTTGCGGCAGATGCTGCGCCTCAATCCCAAACATGAGTGGTGGGAAGTGCCGGTGCTGACCACCCAGGCAGTGAACGATATAGGCATAGATGAACTTTATACGCAGATCAAGAACCACCACAAAGCACTTGAGGATAGCGGTCAGATGGCTGTACGACGTCAGGAGCAGCGCAGGGCTGAGTTTCTGGAGGTCGTGGAGCGAACCATACGCGAGAGGATACTGGCACTGATTCGCAAGGATAAATCCCTCACTGCGGCTTTGGAGAAAGTGAAGCGGGGGAATGTAGACCCGTATACCGCAACCGATGAGCTTCTGGACAGCAAGACGCTCCTTAACACATGGCGTGCTGTGACCGAGAGAAAGAGTTAAATCGGGCGGGATTCCCCGGATCAGCTTGCGTTATGGACCTTTTTTCTGAGCTGGAACGTATTTTCCACCCCCGCGGGGTGGCGATTATTGGTGCCTCCAACCGTCCGGGCAATCTGGGCGGGTTCTTCCTCGGAGGCTTCCTCCAGCAGGGCTTTGACCGTAATCGATTGTATGCAGTGCATCCTACAGAGAAAGAGGTCGCCGGCGTCAAAGCCTACCCTGCCGTGCAGGCTATCCCTCACGAGGTCGATCTGGCTTTAGTGTTTTCCCCGCGCGACTCCGTGAAGGGTATCGTTAAAGACTGTGTTTCGAAGGGTGTAAAGGGCGTGATCGTCTGCACCTCGGGATTTGCCGAGAATGGTGAGGATGGTTTAAAGCTACAGAGAGAGATCGCCGAGATCGCACGCGCCGGCGGCACCCGCGTCATCGGCCCCAACTGTGTAGGTATCTTCTGCCCGGAGAGCAAACTCATTAACTACGCCGGCTGGATGCCCCAGGAAAGCGGCTCGGTGGGGATGTTCTCCCACAGCGGCTCGATGACGGTTTCCATGCCGGTGGCGGCCTCCGTCATGGGGGTGCATTTCAGCAAGGTGATAAGCTGTGGCAATGAATGCGACCTGAACGCCACCGATTTTATGGAATACTTCGGGCGCGATCCGAATACACACATCATCATCGGTTATATAGAGGGCGTCGCCGATGGCCGCCGCTTCTTCGAAGTCGCTAGGCGAGTGTCAAAAGAGAAGCCTATATTATTGTGGAAGGGAGGCACCAGCGACGTCGGCTCCCGGTCGGCCGCTTCTCACACGGGAGCTCTCGCTGTGAAGACGCAGGTATGGGATGCCGTGTGCAAGCAGGCTGGCGTGATAAAGATTGAGTGCGAAGATGACATGCTGGACTACCTCCAAGCGTTCTATTATCTGCCGCGGCCCCGTGGCAACCGCGTCGCCGTCGTGTCGGCGACCGGCGGACTGGGAGTTGCCATCGCTGATGCCTGCATCGACTATGGACTTGAGGTGGCGACTCTGTCGGAGAGCACACGCAGCCGGTTGCGGGACATCGTTCCCTCAGTTGGCACCTGTGTAAATAATCCAGTGGACATCGGCATGATGTCATCCTTCAATCTGCAGATGGGCATCGATACGGTCAAGACCCTAGCGCAGGATGAGAGCGTGGATATTATAATCAAGACCGTAGGGACATCGAATATGGACTCGGTGCAGAATGAGTTCGCGGCGCTGGCGGGCTTCGACAAGCCGATGATCTATATATTCAGTCGGGCGCTGATGGTGTATTTGAAGGCGCTCAAACCGGTGAAGGGCGTGGCGATATATAGCACCGGGCGCAGGGCCGCACAGGTCATGAGCAAGATGGTCGAGTACCAGCGATACCGCTCGGGTGAATGAGTCGGGACCGCCTGGATTTCTTTTCAGTTGAAATTCTGTTATTATTTGTTTTTATTCAGGGCACTTCAGTTAAGGAGACGTTATGGACGTTATCGCAGAGCTGGATCAAATATTTAATCCGCGCGGCATAGCGATCATAGGTGCTTCTAACAAGCCGGGGAATTTGGGCTACTTCTTTTTAAGAGGTTTCATCCAGCATGGTTTCGATAAGCGCAGGATATATGTGGTACATCCGACTGAGACCAAAGTCGACGGTGTAATGGCGTATCCCACCGCATGCGATATCCCCTTCGACGTAGATCTGGCTATAGTTTTCTCCCCGCGCGATACGGTCCCGAGTGTAGTCGGCGATTGCACGTCAAAGGGAATTAAGGGAATAGTTATATGTACTTCAGGTTTTGGCGAAAGCGGTGCCGAGGGGATGAAGCTGCAGGAGGAAATCACAAAAATCGCGCGCAAAGGTGGTACCAGGATTATAGGGCCTAATTGTTTAGGAATATTCTGTCCCGATACGGGTCTGACCAATTTTGCCGGTATCATGCCCAGGAAGAGCGGTTCGGCAGGGATGTTCTCACACAGCGGCTCGATGAGCGTTTCTTTCCCGATCGCGGCCTCAGGATTGGGTATACATTTTAATAAGGCAGTGAGCTACGGCAACGAGTGCGACCTTAATGCAGCGGATTTCTTGGAGTATTTCGGTCATGACGTAAAAACAGAGGTAGTTATCGGGTATGTAGAGGGCGTGTCCGACGGGCGGCGTTTTTTCAATGTAGCAAAACGCGTTTCAAAGAAGAAACCCGTTATCCTTTGGAAGGGAGGCGCGAGCGATGTAGGCTCACGTTCTGCAGCCTTACATACAGGTGCTTTGGCGGGTTCGCCGCAGGTGTGGGATGCGGTTTATAAACAGACAGGCATGATAAAGGTGGATAGCGAAGATGAGATGCTGGATTGCCTTCAGGCGTTCAGTTACCTGCCTTTACCTAAAGGGAACAGGGTGGGTATAGTCTCTTCTACAGGCGGCATGGGGGTAGCAATAGCCGATGCCTGTATTGATTATGGATTAACAGTAGCCAAACTATCAAGGAATACTTTAGCAAGGCTGAGGAGGATTGTTCCATCAGTGGGAACATGTATAAATAATCCCGTTGATATCGGGATGGCATCTTCTTTTAATGTCAAAGTGAGCGCTAAAGCTATTGAAGCATTGGCTCAAGATGATCAGGTGGATGTAATATTTAAAGCTATCGGTGGCTCCAATCCGGATTATATACGCACTGAAGTAGAGGCATTGAAGGGATTTGATAAACCGATAGTATTGATATCCAATCTTGCTATGAAGGTGAGGATGGAGGAAGTGAAGCCGGTAAAGGGCTTAGCCGTGTATCATGCCGGCCGTAGGGCTGCTTTAATAGTCAGCAAAATGGTTCAGTACCAGCGTTATCTTTCAGAGGATTCCAGCCATTCGAAATATGATAAAAATAGGCGAAAATCACCTGTCAAATCCCCGCAGACATCAGAGGATATGATGCAATTGGAAGAATCACTGTCTGCATTGTCCGCAACAGTTGACCGCAGGTAGGATACAGTGGCCTCGGATAATAGCATCCTGTTGGTGAACCCAAATCAGATGAAGCCGCCCGTGGCACCCATAGCTCTTGATTATTTAGCATCGGCATTAAGTGAGATCGGCTGTAAAGTCGATATATTAGACCTGTGTTTCTCTGTTGATACGTTCGCCGATATCCGTCGCTACTTCGCATCTAGCAGTGCGTCCGTGATAGCCATCACACTGCGCAATACTGATGATACAAGCTTCGCAACCCGCGACTTCTTTCTGCCCCAAATTAGGAGAATCGCCGATTGTCTTCGCGAGTGCACTGCTGCAACCATAGTAATCGGCGGATCCGGGTTCTCTGTGGCACCGGAGGCTGTACTGCAATTCTGCGGGCTCGATTTGGGAATATGGGGTGAAGGGGAATATTCTCTGCCCTTGCTTGTCGATCGAATTCTGAAAGGCGAAGATTATCGCAATGTGCCAGGGGTTGTATATCGTGGAAAGAAGGGTTTTCATCGCAACTCCCCGACATATATCGATCTAGCTAAGATGCCGACGCCACGAAGAGATACGGTCGATAACCGACGTTATTACATAGAAGGCGGTATGGGCGGCATAGAAACCAAGCGCGGCTGCCCCAAGAAGTGTATCTACTGTGCCGATCCGTTAGGCAAGGGCAGCAAGGTTCGTCTGCGCTCTCCCTCCAGCGTTGCCGATGAGATAGAATCGCTGCTGGGTATGGTGATCAGCCACATTCATATCTGCGACAGCGAATTCAATTATCCGAGGGAGCATGCGATCGGAGTCTGCCGCGAGATTATTGATAGGGGGCTCGGTTCGCGTGTGCGATGGTACGCATATTGCAGCCCGGCACCTTTTGATGAGGAACTGGGTCGTTTGTTTCTGTAGGCAGGCTGCGCTGGCGTGAACTTCGGCGTGGACAGCGCAAACGATCGGATGTTGCATGCGCTCGGTAGGGATTTCACATTCGATGATGTGGCTCGGACTGCGCAAATTTGTTACCGCTCAGGGCTGGTTTTTATGTACGACCTGCTGCTCGGCGGCCCGGGCGAGACCCGCGATTCATTGCGGGAGACTATCGAATCGATGAAGCGAATGTCACCGCACCGCGTAGGGGCCAGCCTGGGTGTGCGCATATATCCGGAGACGGCGCTTGCGAGGATGGTTCTTCGTCAGGGCCCCATCGAAAGAAATTCTAATATACACGGAGAGAGGGACGCCTCATTTCTGGCTCCCGTTTTCTACCTGTCGGCTGAGTTGGGCGATGATGCATCCCAATATCTGGAAGGCCTTATAGGTGGCGATGAGCGTTTCATGTTCATGTCGGGAGGCAGTTCCAGCAGTAACTATAACTACAATGCCAATACCGTTCTCGTTAATGCCATCCGCGATGGCTACCGCGGGGCGTTCTGGGATATATTGCGACGTCTGGAGGGAAAAGCCGTTTAACTTGGCTTTGACAACATGTATATCGTTATGTAGAATTGGGCCGGGAAGGTAAAATGAAGAAATACGATGTTATAATTGTCGGCAGTGGCCCCGCGGGCATTTCGGCGGCTATCGAATTGAGCCAAGCACCTAATCTGAGGGTCTTACTTTTAGAAAAAGGTAACGATATAGAACACCGCACGTGTCCCGGCGTCGATAGCGAAGCGGGATGCCGACGCTGCTCTCCATGTAACCTGGTGAGCGGCTGGGGCGGCGCCGGTGCGTTCAGCGATGGCAAACTCACGTTATCCACTGAGGTGGGTGGACGGTTAAAGGATTATATCGGCATAGAGAAAACCGATGAGCTTATCAAATACGTCGACAGCAGTTATTCCAGATTCGGGCGTTCCGACAGGCTCTACGGTGTGGGTGATAAAGTCGATGAGATAAGAAACCGTGCTACCCTTGCCGACTTGAGGCTGGTCCCTATGGTTGTTCGACATCTGGGCACGGAGCATGCCCGAACCATACTTGGCAGGATGCGCGATTTTATATCTAAAAAGATCGAGATAAGGCTTGGGACTATAGTGCAGTCGCTAATTACGGATAGCGGCAGGATCGTCGGGGTTGAAACTGACGATGGTGAGCGACTGGAATGCAGCCACCTGATCGTTGCACCGGGGCGTGAAGGCGCGGACTGGATTGTCCGTGAGGCGAAGCGGCTGAAACTTACCCTTGAGATCAATCCGATAGATGTAGGTGTCAGGGTCGAAGTTCCTGAGGCGGTGCTGAAAGAGATTACCGATGTGATGTATGAATGCAAGCTTGAATACTACTCAGAATCGTTCGATGACAGGGTCAGGACCTTCTGCATGTGCCCCGCAGGAGAAGTAACTATGGAGACCACCGGCGGTGCCGATCCGGTGACTACCGTTAACGGCCACAGCTATGCTGAGCGTAAAACAAATAATACTAATTTTGCCATCTTGGTCAGCACTACATTTACCGAGCCTTTCCGGGACACCATTGCTTACGGGCGCTACCTGGCACGCCTGGCTAATCTTCTGAGCGGGGGCGTTATCGTTCAGCGCCTGGGCGACCTGTTGGAGGGGAGGCGTTCCACTAAGGCGCGAATAGACAGGGGCAATGTCGTCCCAACCTTAAAAAGCGCGATCCCGGGTGATTTAAGTTTTGCACTTCCCTACCGTCATTTGAAGGATGTGATCGAGATGCTGCATGCGCTCGACAAGCTGGCTCCGGGTATAGCATCGCGTCATACCTTGCTGTATGGCACTGAGGTAAAGTTCTATTCGTCACGCCTGCTACTAAGCGAAAGTCTGGAGAGCGAGATCGCCAACATGTTTGCTGTAGGTGACGGGGTCGGTGTCAGCAGGGGGCTGGTGCAGGCCTCTGCTTCTGGGGTGGTGGCTGCCAGGGAGGTGTTGAGGAGGATGGGGGTTGCTGTAAAAGCAACTTGACATTTTTCTTATATATCGGGATAATCGGCGTATTACAAGAGGACAGGAGGTGCAGGTTATGAAGCAAACACGATGGACTACATTGATGGTGGTAGTGCTGATTGCTGTTATGACGGTCGCCGGTGTAGCATGCTCGTCGGGGGAACCTAACCAGCCGCCGTCGATCACAAGTTTGACAGCTGATCCTGATGCTGTAGCTCCGGGGGAAGCTTCTACTGTTACATGTGTCGCTGACGATTCGGACGGTGACACTCTCAGTTATGCTTGGGAGTATACCGGAGGATATCTGCAGGGGACAGGCAGTACGGTTACATGGATAGCGCCGAGCGTAGCGAATACTTATACAGTGAAGGTTACGGTCAGCGATGGCAATGGTGGAACTGATGAGAACAGCGTAGCGATATCGGTTGGCATTGTCGCCCCGACGCCTACGCCTACTCCTACGCCAAGCCCGACGCCCTCCGATGGGTCGATCGATATAAAATCAAATCCGGCGGGGGCTGAAGTTTATATCGATGGAGTTGATACAGGCAGCGTCACGCCGTATGTTGCCACACATGTATCTGCTGGGAACCATGTCGTTAAACTGGAATATCCTTCCTGTAAATGGAGGATTGAGACGGTAACAGTCACGGGGGGTGAGCCCACATATATCAACTGGGCGTTAGAGTGGGCTACTTCACAGAGTGTCACATTGCAACCTGACGCAGCCGCTGGCAAAGATTCTATTGTTTACGAGGCTTTACCCGATCATATTTATGGTACGGATATATATTTGTATACAAATGGAGCCGGCCCTGGCAATACCTGTAGGACATATATCCAGTTCAATTTTGGTACAATTCCAGCAACAGCTGTTGTATATAATGCATATCTGGAGCTTTATTACTATGATGAAATAGTCCCAACAGCTGCTGGATTAGTCGGTGTGTATCAAGTGACAGGGGTTTGGGATGAAGCCAGTATTACTTGGAATAATCAGCCTGTAGCGGGAGCCTCACCATTGACAACGGCTACAGTGCCGGCGGTCCATACTGATACTTTCCTGTTCTGGGATATGACAACTTTGTCACAGGGTTGGATTGATAATTCTATTGCCAACCGTGGTCTTATGTTAAGAGATACTGATGAGACCACGTCAGAAGGGTATAAAAAATTCTATTCTTCTGGTTGGGGGACTGCTAATCAGCGTCCTAAGCTGACTATCAACTACTATGATCCGGCAGAGCCGTAGTTGAATCAATTCTAAGCTGGAAGGGCTGGGGGGACCCAGCCCTTCTTTTTATCAATTTAGTCTGTCTTTTGGATGTAGCAACTTGACATTTTCGTTCCATATCAGGATAATCGGCGTATTATAAGAGGGCATGAGGTGTTAGTATGGTTAATGAAGAAGGGAATACGCCTGGGGAAGAGAAGAAAATCCCCAGCGGGGGTAAATTCCCACAGTGGGCTGTCTGGACTATTGTGGCCGTGGCTATAGTGGTCATCGCCGGGATTGCGGTGGGGGTGACGCTGGCGTTAAGCGGTGGAGGGGAAGCGAATAAGGCCCCCGTAATTACTAGCTTCACGGCAGTTCCCCCTGTCGTTTCACCTGGCGGATACTCTACGATAACCTGTGTCGCGTCTGATCCCGAAGGTAGTACATTGGGTTATGCCTGGACAGCGACAGGAGGAACGGTCTCCGGTATAGGCAGTGTAGTAAGCTGGATAGCACCGAGCGTAGCAGGGACTTTCAGCATAGGGGTAAGCGTCAGCGATGGAGAAGGCAGAACAGCAAACGATAGTATTGCGGTCGCTGTTAGCGTCGTTACACCCACACCAACGCCGACACCCACCCCTACTCCAACACCAACTTCTGTACCCACATCAACACCGGTTTCTTCATATGGGTCCATCGACATTCAATCTAATCCTTCCGGTGCGGAAGTATATATTGATGGCACGGATACTGTAAATATTACGCCGTATACAATCATACATGTAGCTGCAGGCACCCACCATGTGAGGCTGGTATATCCTGACTACAAATGGCGTGCAGCGAATGTTACGGTTTACGGCAGCGAGACAACATATATTAACTGGGTTTTGGATGTTGCTACTGTGCAGAACGTAGTGTCGCAGCCTGACGCCACCGCGGGCAAAGACGCTTATGTGGATGAAGGTGCACCTGACACTAATTACGAAACAGCGACAGCCTTGTCCGTTGCCAGTGACGGAGGAAATAGCACAAGGATATATACCCAATTTAACCTCAGTTCGATTCCTTCTACTGCTGTTATACTATCAGCCGATCTCGGATTGTTCTATTATAGTGAGTCAATATTTTCGGTGGCTGGGCCGGTCGGCGTGTATCGCGTGACAGGTAACTGGGTTGAATCCACCATCACCTGGAACAATTCACCTGCGGCTCAAAACACTTCAATAGATACCATTACTGTGCCGGCAGCTCATACAAATACCTTCCTGTTCTGGGATGTTAATGCACTAGTCCAGGACTGGGTCGATGGCTCCATCGCCAATCGCGGCGTCATGCTGAGAGATACTGACGAGAGCTCGGATGAGGGCGTGAAATACTTCAGGTCTTCCGATTGGAGTACGCCCGAGGAGTGTCCGAAACTGGTGATCAGCTATTATGATCCGGCTGCGCCGTAGTCGATAATTCAGTTTAGAACTAAAGAGGGAAAGAGAAGGGCTGGTATACCCAGCCCTTCGTTATTTGTGGATAAGTCAATCGGAAGCTAATAAAATGCAGTAGAGAAATTTAGTAATAAGGAATATAATAAAGTAGAATAAAAATATATTGACAGAGTTGGGATTTTCTGGTAACATTACAGTTTGCGAATGAAGGCCTCGATGCTTTTTTTATTTCCTCATGATCTTAAACTATGATCTTAAACTTCTGCTTTTTGCGGGATGATTTTTGCCTTTTTTAGGGGGGTATTTATGAGTTTGACACAGCCGGTCTCTCGAGGAGACGAACCTAGGAAATCGTATTCCAGGATAGCCCACATTTTGGAAGTACCTAACCTCATACAAATCCAGTTGAACTCTTATCGCAGGTTTTGTGACGAACGGCCTTATTATTTAAGCCCTGATGAGCGAGGGGGATTAAGGTCCCTATTGGATGAGATTTCCCCTATACAGGATTTTTCCGGGTCCAGGTTCGAATTACGTTTTCTCAGTTATGGATTTGGTGAGAAGAGCGGCGCTCAAATGCCTGCTTTTAAAGATGATGAACAGTTCTGGAATTATATGTGGAACGCCGCTCCGGAAAAGCGCTCCGAGCGAGAATGCAGGGAGCGGGATATTACATATGCTGCCCCTCTTTATGTAAAGGTACAGCTTATCATTAAAGATACTGGCGAAATCAAAGAACAAGACATATTCATGGGAGACTTCCCCCTGATGACCCCCAAAGGAACCTTCATTATTAATGGAGCAGAGAGGGTTGTAGTCAGCCAGCTTATTCGTTCACCCGGCGTTTATTTTACCCTTGAGCAGGATGTCACTACTGGCAGACAGCTATGTTTTGCAAAGCTGATCCCAGAGAGAGGCGCCTGGCTGGAATTTGAAACCAGCAGCAAGGATGTAATATCGGTAAAAGTAGACGGAAAGAGGAAAATACCCGTTACAACAATGCTGCGTGCCGTCGGTTATAGCAGCGATGAGGAGATTGATAAACTTTTCGAAGGGATACAGGAGGGCCAGCGCTTCATACAAGCTACTGTTGAGAGAGATTCTATGGTAAGGGATAAAGAGACTGCATTAATAGAATTCTACCGGCGATTGCGTCCCGGGGATCCTCCCTCGAAGGATAATGCTCAGAACCTTATTGAAAACCTGCTGTTTAATCCCAGACGATACAATATGGGGCGGGTAGGGCGCTACAAGGTTAACAAGCGGTTGAACATTGATATCCCTCGCTCACATCAAACGGCTACTGGAGAGGATCTGGTTGAGATTGTACGCCACATAATCATGGTTAATACTGGCGCGGACACTCCCGATGACATAGATCACCTTGGTAATCGAAGAGTACGTACTGTTGGAGAATTAATTCAGAATCAGTTCAGGATCGGTCTGCTTCGTATGGAACGTGTGATCAAGGAGCGGATGAGCATCATCGATCCGGAATCCGTTACTCCAAGTGCCTTAATTAATGTAAGGCCGGTAGTGGCTGCTATGCGTGAGTTTTTCGGGGCCTCACAGTTATCGCAATTCATGGATCAGACGAACCCGCTGGCAGAACTGACCCACAAACGCAGGGTTTCAGCACTGGGACCAGGCGGTCTATCGAGGGAGCGTGCCGGATTCGAAGTGAGAGACGTTCACTATTCCCATTATGGGCGTATCTGCCCTATTGAAACGCCTGAAGGGCCTAACATCGGTTTAATAGGATCGCTGGCTACTTTTAGCATAATCGATGAGTATGGATTCATCCAGGCACCTTATCGCAGGGTTGTTCATGAGGTGGATAACGATTCTTCTAATCTCACGGGCAGGACGGTGGCGGAGAACATACTTGATGATGACGGGAAGTCAATAATTAAATCTGGCAGCAAGATTACAGAAAAGGCAGCAGCAAAGTTGACCAAGTTGAATCAGCGAAAGGTCAAGGTTTCGCCCTTTGTATCTAATGCGGTTATATATTTCTCGGCAGATGAGGAGGATGAATACGCTATTGCCCAGGCTAATGAACCATTGGATGAAAGAAATCAGTTTGTTAACGACAAAGTAGAGGCCAGGCTTGGCAGTAAATTTGAGGAATCACCGGCGACTAAAGTAAATCTGATGGATGTCTCACCCAAGCAGATAGTTAGCGTTTCTACGGCCCTCATTCCATTTCTGGAACATGATGATGCTAACCGTGCGTTGATGGGATCCAATATGCAGCGCCAGGCGGTGCCTATCATCTGGGCCGAGTCTCCGATAATCGGAACGGGAATGGAAGCACAGGCGGCGTATGATAGTGGGCAAGTGTTGATTGCAGATCGGGATGGGGTAATAAAATCCGTTACGTCCAAGCAGATTATTATTCGAGATGGGAAAAAGGAGCAGATATATCCGTTAACGAAGTTCGCACGCTCAAACCAGGGGACCTGTATCAATCAGCGCCCCCTCGTTTCTAAAGGGCAGAAAATCAAAAAGGGCCAGGTGCTGGCCGATAGCTCTTCTACGGATCACGGCGAGCTGGCACTGGGGAGGAATGTCCTTTGTGCTTTTATGTGCTGGGAAGGATACAATTTTGAGGATGCGGTGGTTATCAGTGAGAATTTGGTCAGGGATGACAAATTTACATCTATTCATGTGGAGAAACACGAGATCGAGTCTCGTGACACGAAACTGGGGCCAGAGGAAATCACCAGGGATATACCTAATGTAGGAGAAGAGAGCCTCAGAAATCTTGACGAAAAAGGGGTTGTGCGGGTTGGGGCCGAGGTTAAACCGGGTGATATTCTTGTAGGGAAAATCACACCAAAGGGAGAAGCGGAACTCAGTGCCGAGGAGAAGCTGTTGCGGGCTATCTTCGGCGATAAGGCAAGGGATGTGAAAGACTCGTCACTTAGGGTACCTCACGGCGAATGGGGCAAAGTTATTGATGTCAAGGAATTCACCCGCGAAACGCATAGCGAGCTCCCGCCCGGTGTTAACAGAATGGTTCGTGTATGGGTGGCGCAATTGAGAAAGATCTCCGAAGGCGATAAGGTTTCGGGGAGGCATGGCAACAAGGGGGTGGTGGCCCGGATCCTTCCTGTAGAGGATATGCCTTTCTTACCGGATGGGCGTCATGTGGATGTTGTTCTCAACCCCATCGGCGTACCTTCACGTATGAATTTGGGACAGGTGCTGGAAACGCACCTCGGCTGGGCTGCAAAAACACTCGGATTCAGAGTAAATACACCGGTGTTCGATGGTGCTGATAACGATGATATTGAGGATGCATTAGCTAAAGCCTGGCTCGCTCATCGTACCAACGCGATCATTCCAGACCCCGAGAAGGGCGACCATTTTGAAGTAGATAGGGCCGAAGCGTATTTGAACGACCTGGGATATGATGGGAAAAAGGTCTTTGCCAGTGATCATACTGGTGAAGCTAGGCGTGTCGCCCTGCGATTGTGGATGAAAGACGCGGGAGCTAGGGTGAAAGAAGGCCTCAATGATGAGGAATTATTGGCAGCGGCGTTGAAAATTAGCAAAGATAAAGGTATTCCGCTACCTATCTGGGGTGCGACTACCTTGTATGATGGCCGGACCGGGGAGCCTTTTGATCAACCAGTTACAGTAGGGTGTACATATTTAATGAAGCTCATTCACCTCGTTGAAGACAAAGCTCATGCTCGCTCAACCGGTTCGTATTCGCTTATCACACAGCAGCCATTGGGTGGTAAGGCTCAGTTCGGCGGCCAGCGTTTTGGCGAGATGGAAGTCTGGGCTTTGGAGGCCTATGGTGCAGCCCACGTGCTTCAGGAGTTGCTGACTGTTAAATCTGATGATGTCACAGGCCGGGCTAAGACTTATGAGGCAATAATCAAAGGGGATACTATCTGGGAACCGGGTGTACCCGAGTCCTTCAAGGTGTTAGTTAAGGAGCTTCAGAGCCTGGGACTTGCGGTTGAAGTCTTGAATGATGAGGAGGAGAGTGTGGTCCTAGCCTCTGACTTGGGTGAGTATCCGGGCTCAAAGATGCCAAGACTCGAAGGGAGAGACAGTGGTGCTTGAAGTTAACGATTTTAGCGCTGTACGAATTTCTCTGGCCTCGCCAGAGCAGATAAGAAGCTGGTCATGGGGTGAAGTGACTAAACCCGAGACTGTTAATTATCGTACGTTGAAGCCGGAGCGGGATGGCCTGTTCTGTGAACGGATTTTCGGCCCGACGAAAGATTTTGAATGCTATTGTGGCAAATATAAAAAAGTGCGGTACCGCGGAATCATTTGCGATAAGTGCGGTGTAGAAGTTGCCCGTGCCAGGGTGCGGCGTGAGCGCATGGGACACATAGAACTCGCTGCCCCTGTAAGCCATATATGGTTTGTTAAAGGGACTCCCAGTGTATTGGGATTGCTGTTAGATATCTCGCCAAGAAACTTGGAGCGTGTACTTTATTTCTCCCAGTATATTATTACAAGTGTGGACGAATCGGCTAAGGAAACTGCTTTATCGAATCTCAGGGAGCAGCTTTCCGCTATAGAAGCTACAGATGAAACCACTCCGGAGATAGCGGGGGAGAAGCAGAAACGCTGGGATGAAATCAACAGCAGAATCGATGAGCTGGAGGAAATTCAGAGGTTGGTGTTGCTCGGCGATAATAAACATCGCGAACTTAATGATAGATATCCAGGCGTATTCAAGAATGGCATGGGGGCGGAGGCTATCCTGGATATACTGGCAAAGCTCGATCTCAATGGGTTGAGCGAGGAGCTTTATAAGGAAACACGTTCCAGCACCGGCCAACGCCGCAAGAAGGCTATCAAAAGGCTCAAGGTGGTAGAGGCGCTAAGGAGAAGCGGGAATAAGCCGGAGTGGATGATAATGACGGTGCTTCCCGTGCTCCCTCCAGACCTGCGCCCGATGGTTCAGCTGGATGGTGGCAGGTTCGCTACATCTGATCTGAACGATCTGTATCGCAGAACAATAAACCGCAACAACAGACTGCGGAGGCTGTTAGATCTCGGTGCGCCGGAGATAATCGTTCGTAATGAGAAGAGAATGCTCCAGGAGGCTGTAGATTCCCTAATCGACAACGGGCGCAGAGGTAGAGCCATCACCAGCGCTGGCAATCACAAGCTGAAGTCATTATCAGATATGCTTCGAGGTAAACAGGGGCGCTTCCGCCAGAACCTTTTAGGCAAGAGGGTTGATTATAGCGGCCGTTCAGTTATCATAGTGGGGCCGGAGTTAAAGCTACATCAGTGCGGTTTGCCTAAGAGGATGGCCTTAGAGCTCTTTAAACCCTTTGTAATGCACTACCTCATCATTCAAGGTCATGCCCATAATATTAAGAGCGCCAAGCGTCTTGTGGAACGTGAGAGGCCGGAGGTATGGGACGCTTTAAATATTGTGATGAAGGAAAGGCCTGTACTGCTTAACCGTGCTCCTACCCTGCACCGGCTGGGGATTCAGGCATTCGAGCCTGTATTGATAGACGGCAGCGCCATTCAAATACACCCGCTGGTCTGCACGGCGTTCAATGCCGACTTCGATGGCGATCAGATGGCGGTACATGTTCCTCTTTCCAAAGCGGCAGTTCTCGAAGCCCGGGAGGTAATGTTATCTACCAAGAACATGCTGCTGCCGAGCTCAGGTGAGCCTGCAGTGGCTGCCACACTCGATATTGTTCTAGGATGCTATTACCTGACCATGCCCAAGGCGAATGGAAAAGGAAAAGGCATGGCCTTCAGCAGCTTTGAGGAAGCCAAACTAGCATATGATATGGGCATAGTGGATCTTGGCTCAGAGGTTGAGGTCAGAAACGACGAGGGGGAACGCTTTAAGACTACTATCGGACGCGTTATATTTAATGAAGTTGTTCCCAAAGAATTAGGCTTTTTAAATAGGACTGCAGATAAAGGGACGCTGAGGCGCATGGTGGCTGAGTGCTATAAAACGTTGGGCAATGAGAAGGCTGCAAAGCTGGCCGACGATATTAAAGGTCTGGGCTTCCGTTACGCTACGCAGTCAGGTTGCAGTATAGCTATACATGATATGCAGGCGCCAGGGTCGAAGAAAGAGATATTGGAAGAGATAGAAAAAAAGGTAGCTGAGGTTGATAGACAGTTCCAGAAGGGGCTTATCTCCGAGGAGGAACGCTATACAAGCACAGTAAGATTGTGGTCGGAGGCTACTGATAGGGTCTCCAAGGCTATTGAGGAATCTCTAGACAAGTATGGCTCTATATATTTGATGGCTACTTCAGGGGCCAAGGGTAATATCGCTCAGATAAGGCAGATGGCTGGTATGCGAGGCCTGATGGCCGACCCATCAGGGCGAGTTATTGACCTTCCTATCCGTTCCAGCTTCCGTGAAGGTTTGACAGCACTCGAATACTTTATCTCCACGCACGGAGCAAGAAAAGGGCTGGCTGATACAGCGTTACGTACTGCGGACAGCGGTTATCTTACAAGAAGGCTCGTGGACGTCGCACAGGACGTGATAGTGCTAGAAGAGGACTGTGGCACGACTGCGGGTATATCGATTTCAGAGTCGGGAAGGCGTATAATAGCGCCTTTTGAGGAGCGCATAGTAGGGCGAACTGTAATAGAGGACATTGTCCATCCGAAAACCGGTGAAGTAATTATTGAAAAAGACCAGGAGATCGATGAAAGTAAGGCCAAGCAGATTGCCCAGGCTAAGATAAAAAGCGTATATGTAAGGTCAGCACTATCCTGTCAGCTCAGGCACGGCGTTTGCCAGAAGTGTTATGGCAGGAGTCTGGCACATGGGACGCAGGTCAGGATGGGCGAGGCGGTGGGAATCATAGCGGCTCAGAGCATCGGAGAGCCTGGGACGCAGCTAACCCTACGTACATTCCACACCGGTGGCGTTGCCGGGCAGGACATCATCAGCGGTCTGCCGCGTGTCGAAGAACTTTTCGAGGCTCGTTCGCCGAAAGTTCAGGCTGTTATCTCTGAGATAGACGGATATGTTCATATTATCGAAGATGAGGACGAGCGCAAGATCAAGGTAGAAAGCTCTGAAACCTATAGGGATGAGTTTTCTCTGCCATCGGGATGGAAAGCCACCGTAACTACAGGCCAGTGGGTTGATATCGGAGAGGTCCTTGCTGAGCCGAAGGATACCTCCAAGGCGCTAATTGCAGGGGCTGCTCCGCACATTGCCAGGGTTGCTGGCACTGTGAGCGTTGAGAAGAACCTGATCTCTATTTCATATGAAGAGAAGGAACAGCGCGAGTATGTGGTACCGGCTGCTTCACACATCGTTGTGGAATCTGGCCAGCAGGTACATGCGGGTCAGCAGCTCACCGAAGGTTTTCTCAACCCTCAGGATTTGCTGCGGATAATGGGCAGGGAGGCTGTGCAACAGTACCTGGTAGACGAGGTCCAGCAGGTGTATCGTTCTCAGGGAGTGTCTATTAATGATAAGCATATCGAAACTATAGTGCGTCAGATGCTGCGCAAGGTAAGGATAGATGTCCCCGGGGATACCGAGCTGCTACCTGGCGAGCTCGTAGATCGCTTTGTATATGAGGATATTAACGCTAAGGTACTGGCGGAAGGCGGTGAGCCGGCCACAGCCCAGCCGGTTCTATTAGGAATAACAAAGGCTTCACTAAATACGAACAGTTTCCTCTCGGCAGCCTCATTCCAGGAGACCACGAGGGTACTTACGGAAGCTGCGGTAGCCGGGAAGACGGATAAACTGCTTGGGCTAAAGGAAAATGTGATTATTGGCAAGCTGATCCCGGCCCGGTGTGTTCTCTCGCCGGAGGCACTGGCGTCATTGGCGCCTCCGCCGCCTCTTGTTTTAGATGAGAAGACCTTTGAAGGAGCGCTGCAGGAGGCATTAGACAGCGAGTTGGGCAAAGGGGAGATGGCACCTGAGGGGCTAGTGGAGAAAGGCGAGAGAGAAAAGCCACTGGAAGAGTCTTCTGCAGAGCTTGAGCCTTTTGAAGAAGATACGTCTGAAGATTAGCGCTTGATCAATACTGCGAGATAGCCAGATTCGAGACTTTTGTCGATATTGACCACCGCGACGCCGGTTGAACGGCTATTCAACATAGTAAGGAACGCGGCAAGCCCTCCGGAACTTGTGCCGTATCCTGTGCTTGCGGGCACTTCGATCACCGGTGCCGATATCAGTTCGCTCACGACGCTGGGCAGAGCTCTCTCCATTACGATGGCAGACATCACCACATTCGCTCGTCGCAGACGTATATTTATCGATGGACTGATATAGTTTTCAATTGACGTCCATCCATGCTCAATATATAATGCTGACGTTCATGGAATCGGCATGAAACTGCTGGTCGGCAGGAGGAGAGAGGGAAGATGGTTGGATTCAGTGAATACGATAGAATTGAGGAGTTGTTCTGGTGGCTATAACATCCGGTCCGAGATCGCTCTCGAAGAAAGCGAGCGGAGGCTCCAAAAAGCCTCGCTCCAGGTCTGCAGCAAAGCTTCCGCAGCTCGGCCCCGTGGGTGCCTTCATGGAACACCACTACCGGCATTTCAATGCCGCCGCCCTGCTCGACGCGGCGCAGGGCTACCGGGACTTCCTGGCTCATGGGGGCAAAATGATGATTTCACTGGCGGGCGCCATGAGCACCGCGGAGTTGGGGCTATCGCTGGCTGAAATGATCCGCCGGGACAAGATACACCTCATCGTGTGCACCGGCGCCAACCTCGAAGAAGACATCTTCAACCTGATAGCCTACGACTTCTATGAGGACGTGCCGAATTACCGCCACCTTGCGCCCAAGGAAGAGGCGGTGCTGCTGGAGCGCCACCTGAACCGCGTGACCGATACCTGCGTCCCCGAGATGGAGATCATGAACCGCATGGAGAAGGCCATGCTGAAGGTCTGGGAGGATGCGGACAAGAAGGGTGAGCGCCGCTTCCCCCACGAGTTTCTGCAGCAGCTTCTTGCCAGCGGCGCACTGGAGAAGTTCTACCAGATCGACCCCCTTCACTCCTGGGTGCTCGCCGCAATGGAAAAGAACATTCCGATCGTCGTGCCGGGCTGGGAGGACAGCACCCTCGGCAACATGTACGCTGCAGCCGTGATCCGCGGCAATATAAAAAATGTCCATACCGTGCGCACCGGCGTCGAATATATGGTCTGGCTTGCCAAGCATTACACCGAAACTACAAAGCATAATCCACTGGGCATGTTCCAGATCGGCGGCGGCATCACGGGCGACTTTCCTATCTGTGTGGTGCCCATGCTCCAGATGGACCTGGAGATGGACGTGCCGCTCTGGGGCTACTTCTGCCAGATCAGCGACAGCACCACCAGCTATGGGTCTTACTCCGGCGCCGTGCCCAACGAAAAGATCACCTGGGGCAAGCTCGGCGTTGATACCCCCAGATTCATCATCGAATCCGATGCCACCATCGTCGCGCCGCTGATTTTCGCCTACCTGCTGGGTTGGTAGCCGATAACTCCACTGAAGTCATTCGGCTTGCTCTGTCGACGTTCCGCTGTTTTTGTTAGGATTAGATCAGTATCGTTTATACTATAATTAGATTAGTTGCTACGAATTTGTGTCCACGTTGCCGGAGATGAAGAGTAAGCTGTATGAAGTGGTTGCTGCTCGTCGGAACTGTGATCATTGCCCTTATTGTTGTTGCCCTTCAGGTCTGGTCGATAGGGAGAGATATCGGTCCTGCAGAGGCGTGCATCGAGCAGTTCATGGCGGCAGGGCAGGCTCATGATGTCGGTGCCGCAAGAGCATTATATATAGGGTTCGGGCAATCAGGTGTAGCTAACTATATCGATACTAATTATGATGCCCTGTTTAAGAATTACCAGGATGTCGAGGCCTCGGGCTGGCGTGTTGATGCGGACAAGATCGAGTCCATGGACTTGAGCCTGTCGGTGATAAGTGGCAAAATCGTCTATTCGGACGGCTCCTCCGTTTCCTTTAATGCAGGGCTGGCGAGGTACGAGGGCGGGTGGAAGATATGGTCCATAACCATCGGCAGCAAGGAACTATAATATTAAGCGTCGACTGCATACTGCAATCGAAGGTTTGACTTTGATAACGTTAAGCTGACATAATAGTCCTTTGCTAGAAGTGTTTTCTTCAGCGAGGTATAGAGATGGAACTTGAGATTATCCGCGGCGTGTTAATCTCCATAGTGACGGCGGCGGTCATAGGCTATATAGTGCACAGGCTGCGTCAGCCTGTCATTATGGGCTATATAATAGCTGGCATTATCATCGGGCCGCAGCTCGGGCTCAAGTGGGTGACCAATCCTGAAGCTATAAATTTCACCTCGGAACTGGGCTTGATCGCCCTTATGTTTATGGTCGGACTGGAGCTGGACATCAGGAAAATCAGAAAATCGGGCAAGGAGCTCCTGATTCTGGCGGTACTTCAATTCGCCGTGTGCGTAGCTCTGGGTTTGGCCTTCTTCAGACTGCCTGGATTCAGCGGCAGCGGGGAATATGCCACTTTATACCTCGCTGTAGTTTTTGGCATGAGCAGCACTATGATCGTGGTCAAGCTCCTCTATGATAAGTTTGAGCTTGATACCTTGCCGGGGCGCATCACTCTGGGGATACTGGTTTTGCAGGATATATGGGCTATCATATTCCTTACAATCCAGCCGAACCTGGATAATCCTGCGATAGGCACATTGGGGCTGTCACTTCTGAAGGGAGTGGGGTTGGTCGTTGGCTGTCTTCTGGTTACCCGTTTTGTTCTTCCCTTTGTTTTTAAGAGTATTGCCAAGAATCCTGAGCTTGTATTGGTCACTGCGCTGGGGTGGTGTTTTTTGGTCTCCTGGCTATCGGGAGATGTCGCCGGGCTGAGCCGGGCCATGGGCGCGCTTATCGCCGGCGTAAGCCTCTCCGCTTTCCCCTACAAGCAGGAGATAAACGACAGGGTGAACAGCATCCGCTCCTTCTTTCTCATTCTGTTCTTTGTGTCCCTGGGCATGAAGGTGAATCAACCCAGTCTGCATATCTTTCTTGTGTCGCTTGCGGCCTCTCTGTTCCTGATAGCAAGCAGGTTTATCTCCGTTTTCCCCGCCTTATACCTCATGAAGAAGGGCATCCGGGTCAGTTTCCTTGTGCCTCTTAACCTAGCACAGATAAGCGAATTTTCATTGGTTATAGTCGCTATCGGGATCAACTATGGGCATGTCAATGAGGACGTAATGACCATTGTGCTCTTCACCCTGATGATCACATTCCTTGCCTCTACATATATGATAACCTACAGCCACAGGCTCTATCTGCTGGCAGACCTCATGCTTAAGAAATTGAGGCTGAGCGATGTGAAAATGAAGGAAGGTGAGGCGGTTGAGGCCGAAGCCCATCGGCCCATCTTGTTCTTGGGATTCTACAGGATCGCCAGCCATCTTCTGCAGGCGGTGGAAAAACAAAACCCGTCCATCAAGGAAAAGATTGAGGTGATTGACTTCAATCCGGATGTGTACCAGAAACTGAACAGGCACGGCGTTAAATGTGTCTTCGGCGATCTGGGCAATACCGGGACGCTGACGGAATGCGGTCTGGAGAGCGCGAAGGTTGTGGTCTCAACCATTCCGGATACAATTTTGAAAGGCACCAGCAACTTGGCGCTGCTTAATTATACGAAGAAGGTCAACCCTAAAGCGAGGGTCATCGTTACAGCCGAAAACATGGAGGCGGCCAAGAAATTATGGACGGCGGGTGCCGATTTTGTGATACTGCCCCATCTTGAAGCGGCGGAAAAGGCGGCGACCCTGCTGGAAAAGCTTTTAACTGAAGAGGCTATCCCCGATGTGTGCTCGGAGTATCGCTGCCGGATAATGGAGGATGAAGGGGAAATCATCGGATGATGCTTCCCTCGATACGCTCAAGTTCATCATCGAATCCGATGCCACCGTAGTCGCGCCACTGGTGTTCGCGTGTCTGTTAGGCTGGCATCTGGCTGCCCTACTAAAGCCGTTCGGCAGGACTCGACAGGGCTGATTTAACCAACCCCCTGAATCCCCCGTACTCGGTCCTTCCCATTTCGGGAAGGATTCCGCGGAAGGACACCTCTTTCTGCGGTCAAGGTTGACTGTGCTATCGCATAACTGACATAATACCTTGTGAGAATGTTGAAAAAGTCTTAGTCAACCCCCTGTGTCCCCCATTCTTGGGGGAGTTTTAAAGCTGGGGGACACCACCAGACCCCCGGCAGGAAGTATCCTGCACCTCTTTTTCGACAGTCTCCTTATGCTGATGAAGAATGTAGCTGAGAAAGAGCGGCTGACGTTGATATTTACCGACGTTGCGCCGCACGGCGATGCCGTCGCCCGCAAGGATGACGAGCCGGTTTTCGTTGCTGGCGTCATCCCCGGCGAGGAGGCAGTGGTTGACGTGAGGCGCGGCCGCCGGCATATGCTTTACGGTGAGGTTGTCGAAATGCTCGTAAAGTCACCGCATCGCATCGAGCCGCGCTGCCCGTACTTCGGCAGGTGCACCGGATGCCAGTGGCAGTACGTCGACTATGGCTATCAGCTCGAGCTCAAGCGCGACGCGGTGCGCCGCCAGCTGCGGGAGCATGGCGGCTTCGCTTCCCCGCTCCTGCGCGCCACCCTGCCCTTGGTCGAGCCCTGGAACTATCGCAACCACGCCCGCTTCACCGTTGACAGAGAGGGGCGCCTTGGCTTCGTTCACCGCGAGAGGCGCAATTTTATCGCCATCGAGCACTGCCATATCATGAATCCGTGGATAAACCAGACGCTTTCCGCTTTGCAGGGGCGCTGTCAGAAGCGGACACAGATATCGGTACGCTACGGAGTAAATACAGAGAGTTTCCTCATCCAGCCCAGGATGCCCGAGCTCGATATCCCGTCCGGGCAGAAGTGGTACGAGGAGGAGCTCAAGGGGCGGCGCTTCCGCATCTCGTCGCCGTCCTTCTTCCAGGTGAACACGGCGCAGGCGGAGCGCATGATAGATGTTATCGAAGATCGTCTCGATCTTAAAGGGAACGAGGTGGTTGTGGATGCCTTCGCCGGCGTGGGCACGTTCGCCGCCATGCTTGCGCCGAAGGCCGGGAAAGTTATCGCTATCGAGGAGGCGCCTGCTGCGGTCGAGGACGCCAAGGTCAACATTGCCGGTCTTGCTAATATCGATTTCATCTGCGGCAAGGCGGAGGTCGTGCTGCCCTTGCTCGATATCGCTGCCGATGCCGCCATTCTGGACCCGCCGCGCGCGGGCTGCCAGCGTAGCGGCCTTGATGCCCTGCTCAAGCTGGGGCCTCGTAAAATCATCTACGTTTCGTGCGACCCGGAGAGCCTGGCGCGCGACCTGCGCATCCTGTGCGATGGCGGCTACCGTCTGGCCGAGGTGCATCCGGTGGACATGTTCTCCCATACATATCATGTCGAATGCATAACAACGCTTGTTCGTGGGGATATTGACCCGCCCGTCGTGCTGGTGTCCGCATCGCCGCGGCGCCGCGAGCTGCTGCTTGCGCTGGGCGTCGATTTCGTGGCGGTTGCTTCTCCTGATGATGAAGTCATATCGTCGGATGAACTACCTGCAACCGTCGCCGAGCGTCTGGCGCTGGCCAAGGCAGAGGCTGCAGCAAGGTCGCATGGCGATAAAACGGTCATAGGTGCCGATACCATCGTTGTGCTTGATTGGGTGGTACTGGGTAAACCGCGCGATGAGGCTGAGTCTGCCGATATGCTGAGGAGGCTGCGGGGCCGTCAGCATGACGTGATCACCGCCGTGGCCGTCATCCGCAACGGGCGCTCGATCGTCGACCACGTATCGACTAAGGTTACGATGCGTCCTTACACCGACGACGAGATCGCGGCCTACGTCGCGTCCGGCGACCCGCTGGACAAGGCCGGTGCGTATGCTGTGCAGGACGCTGTCTTTGCCCCGGTGGCGGGCTACGATGGGTGCTATCTCAACATCGTGGGGCTGCCGCTATGCCTTTTGGCGCGTCTTTTGCGAGAAGTTGGACTGGCAATCAGGTCAAGGCCGGAATGGTCACTCCTGCGCCAATGCGCGTCGTGTGAGGGCAAAGAGATATTGGTCGGCGGTTCCAAAATACAGCGATGGTGTGGGGAGGTTGGGGAGGGGTAACTAGCTCCCGCGTTCCCGCTTCTTTTCGGCGAGGCGCAACTCTCTCCTGCTGAGAGCCTGATCATTGCGTAGCTTTTCTACTTCAGTTTCCGGGATGACGGGCGGCACCTCCACTGGCTTGCGGTTATTATCCAGCGCAACGTAGGTAAGGTATGCGGATGCGATGTGGCGTTTCTCGCTGGTCATGATATTTTCCGTTTCAACCCTGACGCCTACTTCCATGGAAGTCCTGCCGACAAAATTCAGGGCGGCTTTGAAAGTAAGTATCTCTCCAACGAAGGCCGGGTTGTGGAAGTCGATTCTATCGACGGAGGCCGTCACGGTGTTGGCATGTGAATGCCGCGCGGCAACGACACCGCCACAATCGTCTATCATCCTCATGATGACTCCGCCGTGGACGTTGCCGTAGTAGTTGGCATCCTCCGGTGTGACGAAGTGTGAAATAGTGACAGAGGTCTCTTTGACGGTCTTACCTTCCATATGGTTATCTCCTCTGAATTACATAGCTGACACTATGTTGAGCTATGTTAATGTATCGCTGAAGGGGATGTCAAGCAAAAGCGCGACTGGGACTGCATGTCGCTGAGAAAAGACTAATCGTCACAGTTTGACAATCGTCATAACTCATTTTAATATAATTTTCGTTTGTATCTTTTAATGAGTGATTGTTCAGGCTTGATGGGAAAAGGGAATCTTATATGAAGTATGAAAGAACGTTTAAATGGCTCTCAGTAATTCTTGTAATTGCTGTTATGATACCCGCGATTGGCTGCGGGAAGAAAGAAGCTCAGGAGCCCACGCCCACCCCTACTGCAACGCCAACAGCGACGACTCCCGCTGAACCGACTGGGGAGACGGGTACTCTTTCCTCTCTCACCGGGGATGTCCAGGTCCTAAGGCAGGGAACGAGTGCATGGATCGCAGCGACCTCAGGTATGGAAATCGGGACAGGCGACAGCCTGAAGACGGGCAGCGATGGATATGTGCTTATCACGTTCTTCGACGGCAGCGTGATGGAGGTCGAGGCTGATACTGAAATCTCAGTGGAGGAGCTTAGCGTAGCTTCCGGGACCGGCTCGACGACCGTCCGCATTAATCAAGTGATAGGCAACACCCTCAACCGCGTGGAAAATCTCATCGATTCCTCCTCAACATACGAAGTGGAGACGCTTGCTGGCTCGGCGGTGGTGCGGGGCACGATCTTCCGTATGGGGGTAGAGCGGGATGATGGCATTACTCATACATGTGCCAGTACCTTGAAGGAAGAAGATGAGGAAGATCATTATGTGGACTTCGGCAATGGAAGGAAGACTGTAGAAGTCTCTGAAGGGAAAACGTCCTGCTGCTGGGAGGGTGGTGTCCCCGGCAATCCTTTCTACACCGACCCGGACGATAATCCCGCGAACTTCACCGGTGGTGGCGGCTGCTACGGTTACGGTTGTCATGGTGGATACGAGCCGACACCATCACCGACGCCGAATTAATGCTCAGGTTGACAATCGTCACAACTCGTTTTAGTATATTCTAACTCGTATCTTTTAAATACTTGTTTATTAAAGCTTGAGACAGGAAAGGGGATTGCCTATGAAGTATGTAAAAGTATTTAAGTGGCTCTCAGTAATTCTTGTAATTGCTGTTATGATACCCGCGATTGGCTGCGGGAAGAAAGAAGCTCAGGAGCCCACGCCCACCCCTACTGCAACGCCAACAGCGACGACTCCCGCTGAACCGACCGGGGAGACGGGCACTCTTTCCTCTCTCACCGGAGACGTCACAGTTATGCGACAAGGCACTAGTGCATGGATCGCAGCGGCCTCAGGCATGAAAATTGGCACCGGCGACAGCCTGAAGACGGGCAGCGATGGGTATGTGCTTATCACGTTCTTTGACGGCAGCGTGATGGAAGTCGAGGCTGATAGTGAGATTTCCGTCGAGGAGCTCAGTGTTGCTTCTGGAGGCTCGACGACTGTCCGCATTAGTCAAGTGTTAGGCAACACAGTCAACCGTGTGGAAAATCTCATTGATTCCTCCTCAACATACGAAGTAGAGACGCTTGCTGGCTCGGCGGTGGTGCGGGGTACAATTTATGAGATTCATGTAGACCAGAATGGTAGACATACCTGTACCGAAACTCAAGATGAAAACGATACACAAAATCATTATGTGGATTTCACTGGCAGCGGAGTCACGGTAAAGGTGCCTGAAAAGATGACATCATGCTGCTGGGAGGGTGGGGTCCCCGGAAGTCCGTTCTATACCGACCCTGCTGATGATCCGCTCCAATACGCTGGCGATGGTGGTGGTTGCTCTGGGGGATGTTGCCCTCCGTGTTATCCTATCAACAGGTTCATAGATGGGTTTGGAGATGGAGCGCAGCCTATCACAGGTGGGTTTGAGGGATGCATCTGCCCTTGTGGGGAGACTTATGGCTACGGCTACTGTGAGGAAGGATATTATTGCTCCGGTGAAGGATCCTTCCAGTGCGTGCCCATCTGCGCGGATCTTGGCAAGTCATGCCAGATTGGCGAGGACTGTTGTTCGGGATATTGCCTTCTTGGGCAGTGCGCCATCCCCGATTAATATTGTGATTAGCAGTATTGTTCTCAACTTACTTTAATATGTTTATGTTGAAAAGCTTATGCCGTCCTTTTTAAAGCGATTAACCAGGAAGCGGCGCAGGCAGTTCAGACATGTGTTGATTGCAGTTGGCGTCGGCTTAGTCTTCGCTCTCATCACGTATTTCGTACAGCCGTTCTCAAGCACACAGTGGCGCCTCAGCGATATGCTTTTTGTCCCCAGGGAGCCCTCGCCTAATATCGTCATCGCTGCCATAGATGATGAAACCCTGGCGCAGTACGGCAGGTGGGGGGAATGGCCCCGCACTCTCCATGCTCAAGCTATAGAGAACCTTACAGATGCCAAAGCCATGGCCATTGGCTATGATGTCCTATTTGCCAGCGAGACCGCCAACGATTCGATTCTGGCCCAGGCTATGGAGGATGCCGGCAACGTGGTGATCGCTGTGGCCGGGGAACAGCAGATTAATTCACCTAATCCAGAGGTTACGTTCCAGCAGGTTATCCACCCGGCCGCGATTTTGGAGAATGCGTCAGCGGCTACGGGGCATGTAAGCGTACTTATCGGCGACGGCGGGATCGTGCGTGAAATTCCGCTGGTGATTATGGATGCCGCGAACGAGAGTTATCCCGCACTTATGTTATCGGTGCTGTATACGCATTTCGGACAGACTGTGCCATCAGATTTTACTGTCGATGATGGAGCGATACGTCTCCTCGACCGCGATGTCCCCGTGGATAATACAAAAAGCATGCGTATAAACTATGCAGGGCCGCCCGGCACCTATACCACAATATCGTATGCTGATGTGATTCAAGACAATTTCGATCCTGAGCTGGTCAAGTTCAAGATGGTCCTCGTCGGCATGACGGCCACCGGCGAGCCCGATTCCTGGGTAACGCCTGTGTCCCCGCAGAAGATGTACGGGGTGGAGATCCATGCCAACGCCATGGATACGATACTGAACCAGCTCTATCTGGTAGAGGCGGGCAATGGCATGACACTGCTTATAGTGCTCTTGATGGTTGGAGGTCTTGGCTTCGCCTTGCCCTTCCTGAACCTGCGGTGGGGCGCCCTGCTCAGCATCCTGTTGTTTGTCGCTTACGTCCTGGCCGTGTTCTTCAGCTTCGATTACGGCCATATACTTAATATCCTGTATCCCCTGCTGGCTGTTCCTATAGTCTATGTAACTGTGCTCATATGCAGGATCACCTCTGTGCAGGCTGACAGGAGGGAGACCAGGAATATCTTCGGGAAGTATGTATCGCCTCAGGTGGCACGTGAGATCCTCAACTTGGCCGACAGCGATCGCCTCAAGCTCGGTGGCGTGCGGCGTGAAGTGACTGTGCTGTTCTCGGATATCAGGGGCTTTACCGCCATGAGCGAGAAGATGTCCCCTGAGGCTGTTGTGGACACGCTGAACCACTACCTCGGTATTATCATCGACTGCATTCTGGCCAACGGTGGCATGATCAATAAGTTTGCCGGCGATAGCATCATGGCTATATGGAATGCGCCGCAGGATCAGCCTGACCATTCCATGCTGGCGGTGAAGGCAGCCGTCGAGGCGCAGCAGGCGGCGGCGAATATATCTATCGATGCTGATCAGCCGAGGGTTCAGTTCGGCATAGGCATTAATACCGGCCCGGCGCTGGCGGGCAGTATAGGCACGGAGGGCCGTGCCGAATATACGGTCATCGGCGACACCGTCAACCTGGCATCGCGGATTTGCTCCGGCACGCCCGGTGGACAGATATGGATCGGCCCCCTGACCTATGAGCAGGTGAAAACCATAGTAGAGTCAGTAGAATTGGCGCCACAGAGTTTCAAAGGCAAGGCTGAGCCTGTGAGGGTCTATCAGGTTTTGAAGCTGCGTAACGAAGAGGGGAAAGAGCCTTCGGCAAGTACCAAGTGACCTTCGGGTATAATATCATCTGATATCATCAATTGGGAGGGAAGTTGTGCAACTTACCGTACTCGGAGCCAGCGCGGCCTATCCAGGGCCGGTGGGAGCCTGTTCAGGGTATCTCGTGCGAGAGGGAAATACAAACCTGCTGGTCGATTGCGGCACCGGTGTCCTCAGTAATCTTCAAAAGGCGGTAACATTAAAGCAGGTCAGTAATATCGTTATCTCTCACTTTCATGCTGACCATTTCTTTGACCTCATCCCTTACCGATACGCGCTGACTCGACCGATCTATAAAGATATCTATCCTGTATTATATCTACCGCCCGGGGGCAGAAAAGTGTTGCTCAAGGCGGTTTCTTCGTTTGATAAATCGCCATCTTTTTTCTCTGACCATTTCCAGATTGAGGAGTATAACCCAAAGGCGGGAATACAGGTCGAAAAGCTAAATATCGAATTCGCTCCCGTGAAGCACTACATTCCGACATATGCGATGTCGATATCAGGGAAAAAGAGGCTGGTTTATTCCGCCGATAGCGGTTTATGCGAGGAGCTTGCCGATATAGCCCAGGGTGCGGATCTGTTTCTATGCGAGGCTACCCGCTATGCAGAGGATGATGAGGAATGGGGTCATCTGCACGCAAACGATGCTGTGAAACTGGCGAAAAATGCTAAGGTGAAGCGGCTTATCCTGACGCACTTCTGGCCCGACCACGATTACTCGAAAGAATTGGATCAAGCAAGGAAAACTTTCGGTAAGGGACTGGAAGAAACCGGCATTCTCCGCACCTACACTATTTAGGTAACTGACCAGCTATATTTGAATGTTAAAATGTAACAGGCCCATCACCGGTTTTGATGGTGGGCCTGTCGGTTGATAATCGAATCTATAGGGCTATATTCAGTCGCTCGCCCAATCAGTTTTAAATTGTAATCCCAGTCACTATTTCTGCGTTAACAGTCTTAAGGGCAATCGCCAGCATCCCAGCTGCAAGCCGAGTTGTAGCAGGCGCTGTCGCACCAGCCATCCCCGACATAGTAGTTCGGACAGCCTATAGCGCAGTAACCGGCAGGCACTGAGCAGTCTCCGCCGTCGTAGCTGCAGGCATAGTTATTGCAGGCGCTGTCGCACATGCCATCCCCGATATAGTAGTTCGGACAGCCTGTTGCACAGTAACCGGCAGGCAGCGAGCAGTCTCCGCCGTCGTAGCTGCAGGCATAGTTATTGCAGGCGCTGTCGCACATGCCATCCCCGATATAGTAGTTCGGGCAGCCTGATGCGCAGTATCCTGAACTGGTGCAGTCTCCGCCGTCATAGCTGCAGGCATAGTTATTGCAGACGCTGTCGCACATACCGTCCCCGATATAGGAATATGGGCATCCCGTTGCACAATAACCGGAGCCGGTGCAGTCGCCGTCGTCCCAGTCGCAGGCTGCGTTGTTGCAGGCATTGTCGCAAATGCCGTCCCCGACCCAGGAGTTCTGACACCCTGAGGCACACTCCCTGCAGTCGCCGTCATCATAGCCGCAGGCTAAGTTATTGCAGGCGCTGTCGCAATGTCCGTCTCCGATATCAGAGTCCGAACACCCTGAGGCACACTCCCTGCAGTCTCCGCCGTCATAGCTGCAGGCTGCTACATTGCAGGCGGTATCGCACATGCCGTCACCGACGTAAGAGCTTGGGCATCCGGTGGCACACTGTTTGCCGCCGGTGCTGCCGCAGTCGCCTCCATCGTATTCACAAGATGCAGTGTTACAAACACTATCACACTGGTTATCGCCAACCCAGGAACTCAAACAACCTGGGGAGCATTCACCAGTCGGACCACCGCCTTTCTTGCAACCGATGCCTACTCCAGCAGCCAACGCTAATACTAGTACCAATCCTAGAAGTAGTAAGGGTCCTTTCCACTTCATCTGTTTTCCCTCCTTTCTCTTAAATATTCTATATTTTGCTTACAGAACATGTATGAGAGGATATAGAAATGTATAGTAGGTGTGTATATATTAAATTTAAATTATGGAATTGTAAAGAGATGGTAAATAAATTATGAAATTTTGGTGCCCAGAAAGGGAGTGGAGCCGTTTATATTTTCTTGTATACTGTATATTAAAGAAATGCGGATGTGATTTAAAGACATGCCCTTCAAAGAGAAATCTCTGACCGATTTCAGCTCGGCGCAACTCGAAGAGCTGGTGGCCGGCCTCGGCGCGCCTGCCTATCGTGCCAAGCAGGTACAACACTGGGTCTACAGCGGGCTGGCCGTCTCCTTCGATGAGATGGCCAATCTGCCCAAAGAGCTTCGGCAGAGGCTGAGCGATGCGGTGTCGCTCCGTGCTGTGACTCCCAGGTGCGAGGCTGTCTCACGCGACGGCACCGTGAAGATGCTTTTTGCCCTCCGTGATGGCAGGACGATAGAGTCGGCGCTGATGCGGTACTCCACCGCCGCGGGCCGCTCTCGCAACACGGTGTGTGTTTCTACTCAAGTCGGCTGCCCCATTGGCTGCCCGTTCTGCGCTACGGGTCAGCAGGGCTACGAGCGCAACCTGACGCCGGGTGAGATAATCGATCAGGCGCTGTATTACGCACGGTGGCTCAGGGATCAGGACGGGGCCTCGGTCGATAATGTGGTCTTCATGGGCATGGGCGAGCCGTTCCTTAATTTCGATGCGCTGTGGCAGGCAGTGGAGATGCTCAATTCCCCGCAGGGGTTCGGCCTGGGCGCGCGCCAGATGACCATATCGACAGCAGGGATCGTGCCGGGCATCAGGCGATTGGCGCGTGAGGGGTTTCAGGTTGGCCTGGCCGTCTCGCTGCATGCCGCCGATGACGATCTGCGTAACAGGCTGGTGCCGATAAACAGGAAGTATCCGCTGGAGAAGCTAATGGCTGCCTGCCGCGAATATGTCGAGGCTACCGGCCGGCGTGTCAGCTTCGAGTACGCGCTGTTCGAGGGACTCAACGATTCGGAGGAGGACGCCCGCGCTCTGGCTAAGCTTGTCAAAGGCATGATCTGTCACGTCAATCTCATAGCGGGGAATCCGACGAGCGACACAGGGTTCAGGGCTTCGGGCAAGGGCGCGGTGCTTGCATTTCAGGCGGAGCTGCAGCAGCGTCATATCCCTTGCACGCTGCGTGTGAGGCGGGGTATCGATATCGATGCGGGGTGCGGGCAGCTGCGGAGCCGCCTTGACGCCGGTTTGAAGGGCAGTTGTGATTAGATAGAACTAGCTGAGGGTGCTGGCTATTTACCAATATCCTCGTTCCACAAATCTGGATTCTTCTTGATGAACTCCTGCATCAGCGCGTAGCACTTCTTATCATCTAGGTCGATCACTTCCACACCGTGGGATACCATGAAGTCTTTGGCACCGGGGAACGTCTTCGCTTCTCCTGCCACCACCTTCTTTATGCCGAACTGGACGACGGCTCCGGCGCAGAGGTAACACGGCATGAGGGTTGAATATAGAATCGTATCTTTGTAGCTGCCGATTCTACCTGCGTTCTTGAGGCAATCAATCTCGGCGTGGGCCACAGGGTCGCCATCCTGCACACGCCTGTTGTGCCCGCGGCCGACGATTTTATTTCCTTTGACGAGCACTGAGCCTATCGGTATGCCGCCCTCAGCTAGTCCCTTCCTGGCCTCTGCGATTGCTGCGCTCAGATAAAGGTCGCTTTTCATGGCTTGTGGCTGCCGTAGTTGAAATCGTTTATGAATACGTCCGTGTATTGTGCCGGCAGGGGCTTGACGTATTTTTTAACAAGGCCCGTTGTATCGATCACATTCAGCTTTTGGAAAAGGAGAGAGAATCGATCCTCCATCTCGGTCCCAATCGCAATAAGTGTGCTCTCCGGCAGGTTCCACATCTCCTTCTTGAAGTCCCCGAAAGCCTTCTTCCGCGTCTGATACAGGAACTGCTCCTCCGTCTCGCCTTCTTTTCTGTCCTTGGCGTATTTCTCAGCAAGTTTCTTATTAATTTCGTTGAGCAGGTCCTTTGGGAAATGCGGGCTGTCGTAGATAATATTCTGGAATCCAGTGGCTAGGTGCACCTCAAGCGTGCCTGCCTCCGGGAAATTATGGAATGCCTCATCAGGCAGCGTCGAAGCCCCGTGCTGCACGGCTCCGCCCATGCCGTATTTCTCGCGCGCAACGCTGGAGAGTTCTTTCAGCGTATTGAAATCGATCTTGACCTTTGCTATCGAGCCGTCAGGGAGAACAACGCCGCCGTGCTTGGTGCCGGTCTGAACGCTGATCTTAGATATGCCCTTGGTGTCGGGGCCGATTAATTTACGATATCCTGTCATAAAAGCATCGAGGTCCTCGACGGTGCTGTTAGTCCCTCCGACTTCGCCGATCTCTCCGCCTACAGATACAGTGATGCCCTCCGGCTGAAGTTTCCTAATGAACATGGTCATCTCGGCAGTAATACGGGAGTTTTGTTGTTGCTGCTCTAATATAGTCGCTTTACTCAAATCTACTACTGTTGAAGCATCTATATCGATATTATAAAAGCCGGCGGCTACCGCCTCTTCGATCAAATCCGTTATTGCGTTTAATTCTTTCTGCGGATCGGCGCGGAATTTTCCTGCGTTAATCTGGAAGTGGTCTCCCTGCATGAACACCGGCCCCTGGAAGCCCTCGGCGACGGCCGCGGCCAGCACGCAGGCTGTATATTCGCTGGGACGCTGCGCGGTGTAGTCTATTTCGGAGCGGGCGATCTCGAATATCAGAGCACCTACCTTATCCTTGATCGCCGCCCGGAAAACGGCGCGCGCTACATGGAAAGTCAGGCCGCGGATGTTTATCGCCGGGACTGTTTTGCCACCGTATTTGCCTTTTCCAGCCGCCTCATAAAGGCCCTGGATGCTGGCAAGGTACAAACCGCGCTCTGCGGCCAACTTGCGTATCTTGAGTATATTACTATCCTTTGCCTGGGCATCGGCCCCAAAGACAGCATCATACACTAACTTTTTAATTCTATTTACATCTTTAGTCATACTTAACACCTCTTGTTAACGAAGGATTTTCCATCGGCCGTTGTACCTCTCGGTGTCATATTGAGTTGCGACATCTACGAGGAAGAGTTTGCCCGTCACATCTTTTATCGGAATAGATGTTATTTTCCCTTCTAGGAGCGACACCATTCTGCCGTACTGGCGTTTTACAACGAGGTCCACAGCGGCGATGCCGTAGTACCTGCCCATCCTGCGGTCGTAGGCGCATGGCGCACCTCCACGTTGCAGGTGGCTGAGCACAACACAGCGCGTATCTACGCCCGCGGCATCGTTTATCTCCTGAGCGATGACGTCGCCAATGCCACCCAGGGCCTCGTGCCCGAAGGCATCAGCGGTGGCTTTTTTGATAGCTTCCTTGCCGCCTTCAGACTTTGCCCCCTCGGCCGCGACGATGATGTTGTATCTGGCGCCACGCTTGACCATGTCTTTTACTAGGCTGTTCACTTTATCGAAGGTGAAGTCGTGTTCGGGAATCAGTATCATGGACGCGCCGCTCGATTCCCCTCCTATCAGCGCCAGCCATCCGGCGTTCCTGCCCATGACCTCAACGACGAACGTCCTGCCGTGCGAGCCAGCGGTCGTCCTCAATCGGTCGACGGATTCTAGAATGACATTGATCGCGCTTTCGAAGCCGAGGGTGTAGTCGGTGCCCGGCAGGTCTTTGTCGATGGTCTTGGGTATTCCCACTACGTTAATGCCAACCGCCGAGAGTTTCTGCGCCACACTCAGGGTATCGTCGCCGCCTATCGCTATCAAGGCCTCCAGCTCCAGCTTCTCTATGTTTTCAATCACTTTCTTCGACTGGTCGTTCTTGGAGCTGTAGGGATTTGTTCTCGATGAGCCGAGGAATGTGCCTCCATATCTGTCCCACGACCTGACTATTGCCGGTGTGAGGATCATGCCATGAGGGATCTCAAAACCATTAGCGATAGATGCATCCTGTAGCAGGTTGTTGGGGTCGATATTGATGAGGCCTTTCCAGCCGTTTCTTATACCTATTACCTCGAACTGGATGCCGGCCTCGGCCTGTGTTCTTTCGTCTGCTGCCGCTTGAACTACCCACTTGAGGGCTGGATTCAAGCCGGGGCAATCGCCGCCGCCGGTCAAAACACCGATCCGTCTCTTTTTCATATAACCCCCTATACATGAATAAGATTAATAAAGGGTATCACAAGACACTATGTGTGGCAATATCTTTGATATCTCGACTACAATCCAGCTTGCATTCCAGCCGTTTCATCTAGCCTTGCTGTATTCAGGAAATGATTCCGCGCTCTTTCAGGCTAACATACTTATGGTTGCCGATTATAATGTGATCCAATACCTCTATGTCCAGCGCCTTACCGCCTTTAATCATGTGCTCGGTAGCGATTATGTCATCATTGCTGGGCTCGGGCTCGCCCGACGGGTGGTTGTGCACCACGATTACGGCGGGGCAGTTCTCTCTTACAGCGCTGCGGAACAGCTCGCTGGTGCGGATCGTCGACGCATTAACATTGCCTTTGTAGACCTCGTGAATGGAGATCAAGTGATTTTTTGAATTAAGAAGCATGACTCGGAGATGCTCCTGCTGAAGTGCCCCCATATCTGACATAACCAGGCTGGCGGCATCCTGTGGGGAGCGGATGGTGGTTTTCTCCTCCGTCTGGGTGGATGCCGACCTTCGGCCCAGCTCCATTGCGGCCTTAAGCTGGGCTGCTTTGGCCTGGCCCACTCCGTGCTCGTTGCAGAGCTCGTTGAAGCTGGCGCGAGAGAGCCCGGGGAGGCCGCCGAACTTTACAAGCAGCCGGTTTGCTAGGCCAAGTACATTTTCGGCATGTGTTCCTGTGCGCAGGATGATGGCTAAAAGCTCACTGTTAGAGAGGCTTGTGACGCCGCTCTGTTTAAGACGTTCACGGGGACGTTCGCTGGTTGGGAGTTCGCTGATGCGAATGTGATATTCCACTGGGAATATATTCCTCCTATAAACTTCTTTGAAGGATAACTATAGTGAGCCCCTCGTTTATTCGATATTAAATGGCGTTTGGATTATATGCCATTTGGTAATGAGGCCCAGGGTTCTATATAAGTGGATTCTTTAGCAGGGGTCACCAGCAAACGGTCGATTTCGTTTAATATCTTCTTGCGTTCCGGATTGTTTTTCCATGACTGCCACTCTGGCAAGCTATGCCAGGTGCTGATTACGATATGTGCCCCGGGATTATCCACTGAATAGAGGGTTTCTCCTGTTTCATAGCCGGGCTGGTTCACAGCCATTGTTCTTAATTGCTTTAGCAGGAGCTGCAATTTTTCCTGGTTCTCCGGCGTTACAGTACGCTCAATAATAACCTTGACTGTCATTGGTCAAACCTCCTCTATTTTTTATTCCGGCTCCCTGAAGTCGGCGTTGATTAAATAGTTACGGGGAGTGAATGCCAAGTGACTGACGTCGATAACTCTATAATTATTTCAAACCTAGATGGGCTGGCCTGGAAGCTGTTCCACACTTGCCATCAGCACCCGGCGTTCAGGGCTATTTCCCTGCTGCCTGCAATCTTGAAGGCTATGCCAGGTGCTGATGATGTAGTTTGTATTTGACGTTTGCAATCGTCTAATACTCACTGTCGTTTATTTAACTTCTACAGTAGCACCGGATGCTTCCATTTTCTTCTTTATTGTAGCAGCTTCCTCTTTGGAGATACCCTCTTTAATTGGCTTCGGAGCCCCTTCTACCAAATCCTTGGATTCCTTTAGCCCTAAGCCCGTTACCTCACGCACTGTTTTGATTACCTGTATTTTGTTAGCCCCTACTTCTTTGAGTATTACCGTGAACTCCGTCTGCTCTTCCGCTGCAGCAGCAGGGGCAGCTGCCGAAGGGGCACCGGCTACAGCTGCTACAGCTACCGGTGCCGCAGCACTGACGCCGAATTCCTCTTCAAGAGCTTTGACTAAATTGCTGAGTTCGAGAACGGTCATATTCTTAATGACACTTATAAGTTCCTCTTTGCTCATTTTCTTACCTTCCGACATTCTATCCTCCTTTTTCCAGTTGTTTTTGTCTCGCAGAAAGTACATATGTAAGCCCGGCTATATTCGCATTAAGTACATTAACCAGACTATAAAGTGGACCTTTGAGGTTGCCGAGCAACTTAGCTACCAATACCTCTTTTGGTGGCATAGTGGCTAAGGTGGCTATTTCGGCGGCGCTCAGCACACGATTCTCTATAAGGCCGCCGCTGATCTTTAATTGGCTTTTTGTGCTGCGGATATATTCCAGCAACACTTTTGCCGGGATGGCGATATCCCCGTACCCGAAAGCCACAGCAGTAGGACCAATAACGATTTTATCAAGTTCCTCCTTGCCGGCCTTTGAGGCAGCAAACCGGGCCAGGGTATTCTTGATAACTCGGAACTCAATCTGCTGACTGCGTAGCTTGCGCCGCAGATCAGTCATCTCAGCTACGGTAAGCCCGCCATAGTTAGTGGCAATAATTACGCTAGCGCGTCCCACCTTTTCGGCCAGCTCGTCGACAGCCTTCTTTTTTTCTTCCAGATGCATATCTCACCTCTTAAATTAAAAAGTCCCTATGCCATAGACATGAGGGACTTTTAAACTTGCCTTTACCTCGGCAGGCATGTCATTAAGCTACAAGGCGCCTGCTGTCTATGGTTTCAAAAAATATTATTTCTTTTTAAAAGTTGAGTAATGGAATAATGTATATCCTACACAATATCTCGTAGCTGCAGTTACGATTAACAATACTCCAAATACTGCCAGTATAATACCGCCAATCTCTGCATCAGCTGCATGGAGCAAAAGGAACGCTACAAGTATTAAGGCGATTCCCAGAATTGCCCTGATAACGCGATCGGTATTTCCTATATTTGGTTGAATCTTCATACCAGTCTTCACCAGGCTACATGGCCTTTAAATCTAATGCGGGTTTCAGGTCAAGTTTTACCCCAGGGCCCATTGACGTATTAATAGAGATGCTTTTCACATATTGCCCTTTTGCACCTCGAGGCTTGACCTTCACAACTGTTTCAATCAGAGAAGAAAGATTATCGAACAGTTTGTTCTCATCAAAGCTGGCTTTACCTATCGAGACATGAATTACAGATGTTTTATCGAGCCTGAAATCAACACGTCCCTTTTTTGACTCACCAATTGCGCGGGCAATATCTGCAGGTTGTACGATTGTTCCTGATTTAGGGTTCGGCATCAGGCCCTTTCTCCCCAGTATTTTACCGAGCTTGGAGACTTTCCCCATAACGTCGGGGGTGGCTATGGCAACATCGAAATCGAGCCAACCCTCCTCGATCTTCTTAACCAGATCATCGCAGCCGGCAAAGTCGGCACCGCTTTCCTCTGCGATCCTCACCCCTTCGCCTTGAGTGAAGACCAGTACTCTAATCTGTTTCCCGAGTCCGTGCGGCAGGCTGGCAACTCCCCTTACCTGCTGATCAGCGTGTCGAGGATCCAGCCCCATATGCATATGCACTTCAACCGTTTCATCGAACTTGACAAATGACGCTTTCTTCACCAGGGCGATAGCCTCTTTGGGATCGTATTCTTTCTGGGGGTCTATTAATTTAGACGCCTCGTTATATTTCTTACCGTGTTTAGCCATTATTCTACCTCGATCCCCATGCTTCTTGCTGTCCCCTCAATCATTTGCATAGCGCCCTTTATATCAGCGGCATTTAGGTCTTTCATCTTCATTTTGGCGATCTCTTCGACCTTGCTCCTGGGGAGCTTCCCTACCTTCTGTGTGTTAGGCGTACCGCTCCCCTTCTCTATCCCGAGCGCTTTACGAAGCATATCTGCTACCGGGGGGGTCTTGAGTGTGAATGTGAACGAACGGTCATCATATATAGTTATTTCTGCCGGTACTATCGATCCTGTCTGGGACGCCGTCCGTTCGTTGTACTCCTTGCAGAAGCCCATAATGTTACATCCGTATTGTCCGAGTATCGGACCCACTGGCGGTGCCGGGCTTGCCTGCCCCGCCGGCAGTTGTATTTTTATTATTGTTTTTACCTTTTTAGCCAAGTTTCTACCTCTATGAAATGCTTCTTGCGATAAATCAGAGCCGTTCTATCTGTAAGAAATCTAATTCTACCGGCGTCTCACGACCGAAGAGAGATATAAGTACTCGGACCTTGCCTTTATCAGGGAATATCTCGTCTACTATGCCTATTAAATCGATGAATGGCCCATCGCTTACGCGAATGCTTTCTCCCTTACGGAAACCAACCTTAATCCTCGGTGTATCCCCCTCCATCCGCTGGAAGATATTTTTCACCTCATCTTCTTCTAAGGGAACAGGCTTACTTCCGGCACCGACGAAACCAGTAACACCTGGAGTGTTTCGTACAACATTCCAGCTCTCATCGGTTAGCTTCATCTCCACCAATATGTAGCCGGGGAAGACCTTTCTTGCTACGGTTTTCTTTTGGCCGTCCTTGATCTCTATTTCATTTTCGGTTGGGATGGTCACACTGAAAATTTTATCTTTGGCATCCATAGACCGAATGCGTTGTTCCAAGTTGGTCTGAACCCGTTGCTCATAACCGGAGTAGGTGTGAATGACATACCATCTCCGTTCTGCTTCTACCATTTCTTCTCCTCAGAAGTGGGTGCAAGGAAAACCGGTTCAGGCGGTTTTCGGATCTGCCTCCCGCCTCCCTACCCTCCTATTATCAATTGCATGAAACGCGTGAATCCGTAATCGGCGATGCCGAGGAAAATCCCTACCGCTCCAGCAATGATGATTACCATTACTGTAAGCCGTCTGGTCTCTGCTCTGGTGGGCCAGACGACTTTCTTGAGCTCGGCTGCTATTTCACCTATATAGCGGCGGACCCAGGGGATTATTTGACCCATTGCAAAAGTCGGCTTGGCCATGTTACTTCACCTCGCGGTATAACCTTTGGGTGCGGCAACGTGGACAATATTTCTTTAGTTCCAAACGTTCCGGGTCGTTTTTCTTATTCTTTGTTGTGGTATATACCCTCTCCTTGCATTCAGTGCAGGCGAGATGGATTATCTCCCTAGACCCTTTCTTAGCCAATCTACATCTTTCCCCTATAAATTAACTTTGAATGATTTATCTGTTAATTCAGCGTCTTTGTGATTACGCCAGATCCTACTGTTCTGCCGCCCTCTCTGATAGCGAACCGCATGCCAGGCTCCATAGCTACCGGCTCGATAAGCTTTATCTTCATCTTAATATTATCACCGGGCATGCACATCTCCACACCCTCTGGCAGATATAGAGAACCCGTAACATCCGTTGTCCGGATGTAGAACTGCGGTTTATAACCATTGAAGAACGGGGTATGACGGCCACCTTCCTCTTTGGTCAGAACGTATACCTCGGAATCAGCTTCAGTGTGCGGTGTTATGGTTCCGGGTTTTGCCATAACCATGCCCCTGAGTATATCATCACGCTCAGCGCCTCTGATAAGAAGACCGAGAGCATCGCCGGGCTCGCCGATCTGCAAAGTCTTGTGGAACATCTCAACGCCGGTTACGACCTTTTTCTGAGTTGGCTTCAGGCCGACTAGCTCAACCTCATCGCCGACCTTTACAACACCACGCTCGACACGGCCGGTTGCTACAGTTCCGCGTCCCTTTATGCTGAAAACATCTTCCACTGCCATCATGAAAGGTTTATCCTTTGGACGTGCCGGTGTAGGTATGAAACTATCGACGGCGTCCATTAATTCTACTATACGGCCGCACCACTGGCACTCCCGCTTCCCGCAGCCGCACTGCAGTGTCTTTGTTGCTGAACCCTTAATGATAGGGGTGTCTTTGCCTGGGAATTCATACTTCGTAAGTAAATCCCGTAATTCCAGTTCCACTAACTCTACTAATTCCTTGTCTTCCATAAGGTCGACTTTATTGATAAAAACCACAATTGCAGGAACGTTTACCTGACGGGCTAAAAGAATGTGCTCTCTAGTCTGAGGCATTGGTCCGTCAGCTGCAGAAACAACGAGAATTGCGCCATCCATCTGTGCCGCACCGGTGATCATGTTCTTGATGTAGTCGGCATGTCCCGGGCAGTCGATGTGCGCATAGTGGCGCTTGTCTGTTTCGTATTCAACGTGCGAAATGGCTATTGTTAGAATCTTTGTTGCATCGCGCCGGCCTTGGGATTCAGAAGCTTTTGCTACCTGGTCATAGGAAACAAAAGACGCTAATCCTTTCCTTTCCAATACTTTTGTAATAGCAGATGTCAGGGTAGTCTTGCCATGGTCAACGTGTCCGATTGTTCCTACGTTTACGTGTGGTTTAGTTCGCTCAAATACTTTCTTTGCCATTTCTCCTCCTCGGTTAATAAGCCCACAGTCAGACTTGAACTGACGACCCCGTTCTTACCAAGAACGTGCTCTACCACTGAGCTATGTGGGCACTAAGACATAATAACTAAGGCATAGCCGAAAGCTATGCCAGAGCATTTTACTATCTATGTATTTTGTTGTCAATAGTATGAACGATTGGAAGGCTCTAAACCGTATAAGATTTTATCCCATCTCTGTGGTGGTTTTAAATAAGTGATTTAATCGGCTTAAAGGTTGGAAAGAATTGCCCAAGCGCTATTGTTCATAATTAGTTCTGGCTGGAAGAGGCGTTAAATCCAAATATATATAGTTCTCAAGCAGCCGTAAGGTATGAGTCCAAAGCTCGTGGTATTTTAATCTAAAGTGGCGGGAGTTGGATTCGAACCAACGAAGCCCGAAGGGCGGCAGATTTACAGTCTGCTGGTTTTAACCACTCACCCACCCCGCCATACAGGATCATGCACTTAGCCCGAGAGCGGAGTCGAACCGCTAGCCTGCCGATTACAAGTCGGCTGCGCTGCCATTGCGCCACTCGGGCATGACGATATTCAGTAATACAAACAGAGGCGTAGTAAAATTATCATTTTTGACTTCCATTGTCAACAATATCTCCCTACAGGGATACCCCTTATCAAAAGGTTAATCATCTGGTATACTGCTGTGGGGCAAAAAAGGGCTCAATGTATTAAGGGTCAGGAGGAAGCCAGTGCCAGCTGTAGCTGTTATTGGAGCACAATGGGGCGATGAGGGGAAGGGGAAGGTCGTCGATGTAATCGCCGAAAGAGCGAACATGGTGGTGCGGTATTCCGGCGGCAGCAATGCCGGGCATACCGTTATCAACTCCATGGGGACATTTAAAATGCATCTAATCCCTGCTGGTATTTTCCACAGTGATGTTATCTGTATTGTTTCCAATGGTGTGGTATTAGACCCTGATGTGATTTTACAGGAGATTGACGAATTAAAGAGTAAAGGAGTGTCGGTTAGCCACCTGTTTATAAGCGACCGGGCTCATCTTATCATGCCTTATCACATCCTGCTCGATGGGTTAGAGGAGGAAGCACGGGGTAAGGATGCTATAGGGACGACAAAGAAGGGCATCGGCCCGGCTTATATGGACAAAGTAGGACGAAGTGGTATACGCGCCGGAGATTTGCTGGATAAAAAGAATTTCAAGGAGCGGCTCGCAATTGTTCTAAAGGAGAAAAACCGTCTCCTCACCAAGCTCTATGACGTTAAGCCGCTAGATTTGGATGAGGTTTATAAGAAATACTGCAATTATGGGGATAAGTTAGCTCCATTCCTTAATGAGACAGATATGATGATAGCGGAGGCTATTGAGCAGAAAAAGAACGTCGTGCTGGAGGGGGCCCAGGGGGCTCTTTTAGATATAGATTTCGGTACTTATCCGTTTGTTACATCGAGTTCAACGATTGCCGGCGGAGCCTGTGCGGGGCTAGGCTTAAGTCCATTAAAACTGGATGGCGTTATAGGCGTTTTTAAGGCTTATTGCACAAGGGTTGGCGGGGGGCCTATGCCTACGGAGTTACTCGATGAAATAGGGGAGAGGATAAGAGAACACGCTAAGGAGCGCGGTGCGACTACTGGCCGACCGCGTCGCTGCGGCTGGTTTGATGCAGTAGTAGGCAGGTTCAGCGTGCGTATCAATGGTTTCACATCTATAGCTATCACTAGGCTTGATATCCTGAGCATACTGCCTTCAATTAAGGTGTGTACCTCTTACAAACTTGATGGGAAAACTATTACGAATCCTCCGTCAAGTGTAGCAAGGCTGGCGAAGTGTGAGCCGGTATATGAGGAGCTTCCTGGCTGGGAAGGAGACATCACTGGCGCCAGACGATTGCAGGATCTGCCAGCAAATGCTCGCAACTATGTCAAAAGGGTAGAGGAATTACTGAATTGCCCCGCGAGTATTGTATCTGTGGGAGAACGGCGAGAGCAGACCATCATGGTCAAAGAGCCATTTTAGGATTTCATCAATCTCGTAGTTGTTCGATATCGGTTGGAGTATTTCGAATAGGATCTTCAATTCACTTATACAGCAGGTCGTTGAGATGACGAGAGAATACATTCACCAGGCTTTAGGCAAGGAAGTGCATTCCATATCCGGGTATTATGTCCCGCTACATGAGACGAAGCTGAATCACAAAGGGAAAGAAGTCCTGTATATTACCGGGGCTTATATGATAGATAATAGCTGTTGCGTTCGTGGAGGCTCTACGTATGCTATCGTCCCTGGATATATAATCAACTGGGAATCGAAAAAGAGCAATGATGGTATGCTCATATCTGAGGTAGAGCCGATTGCGGATCAGCAAATAAAACAAGAGATAGCAACATTCCTCAGGGACAAAGAGTGCGCCGGCAGTATAGAGTTCTGGTAAGTAAAATATTTACCGGTTGTGCATCATAGCGAGATGTTAATTCCCTCTAAAACTTCAAATCGATAGTATATCCCTTTAATGCTTCTTCGATAACCTTTGCTGATTTCTCATCCGGCTCGGTAAGCGGTAGGCGTGGCTTACCCACCCTGAAGCCCACATGGTTCAAAGCATATTTGATCGGTATGGGGTTCGATACCACGAACAGCGCGTTGATCAGGGGCAGCAGTCGCATCTGAGTGGCGGCGGCCTCTTTCATTTTGCCCTTGACTATTTGCTGTATCATTTCCTGTATTTGTTTCCCAACCAAGTGGGAGGCGACACTGATTACGCCGTAGCCGCCCATAGCCATGATGGCGAAGGTATCGCCATCGTTTCCGCTCCACACCAAAAAGTCCTTGCCGGCGCCCTGGATTATCCTTGCGGACTGCTCCAGGTTGCCGCTGGCCTCTTTGATGCCGATGATGTTGTCTATCTTGCTCAGGCGGACGGCGGTCTCAGGTGCGAGATTGGTGACCGTTCGGGCGGGTACGTTATAAAGGATGCATGGTAGGCTAGTGCTCTCGGCGATGGTCTTGAAGTGCTGGTACATGCCTTCCTGTGTAGGTTTGTTATAGTAAGGAACTATAAGGAGGACGGCATCCATTCCCAGCCGCTCTGCCTCTTTTGTCATCACGATGCTCTCGCGGGTGCAGTTGCCGCCGGTACCAACGATTATTTTCCCTTTTTCTCCGATTGCTTCTCTCACCGCTGTAAACATCTTGAGTTGCTCTTCATCTGTCATGGTGGGACGCTCCCCGGTGGTGCCTGTTACCAGAATTCCGTCGCTGCCGGAGTCGATTAGCGCCTTGGCCAGCTTCTGCGCCTGTTTGTAATCTACCTCTCCCCTTGCGTTGAAGGGTGTCACCATTGCGGTTATCAATCTGCCGATTTTCGCCATTGTATCCAACCTCTCTATATGAAACCTCTAATTGGTCTTATCAACCCCCTGGCCCCCACTCTTGGGGGAAGAGAAGAAGTCGGGGGACACCCCCGATTCTCCCGGCAGGAGGTATCCTGCACCTCTTTTACTACAAACCCAACAGGTTTTCTAAACCAACGATGAGACCTTTGCTCTCGTTTACACGCTTTATCGCCATTACAACGCCGGGCATGAACGCCTCGCGGCTTATCGTCTCGTGGCTGACTTTGAGCGTCTGGCCTAGCGTTCCGAAGATCACGTCCTGATTGGCAAGATATCCGGGAAGGCGCACACTGTGAATACTTATACCATCGAGATGTCCGCCGCGGGTGCCGGGAATGTTTTCCTTCTCCAGCGGCGGCATCTGAAAGCCACGTCCGCGGGCTTGCACCATGGCCTTCGCTGTGGACAGCGCCGTGCCGGACGGAGCGTCGGCCTTCTTCTCATGGTGTTTTTCGATGATCTCGGCATAGTCGAAATACTTGGCCGCTATCTTCGCCATGTGTATCATCAGGATCGCTCCCAGGGAAAAGTTGGAGGCGACAACGGCGCCGATCTTGTTGGCGCGGCATAGTTTCTCGATCTCATCGATGTCCTGCTGCGAGAAGCCGGTCGTTCCTATAACCAGATTCACTTTCCTTTTGGCGGCGATGCGTATAGACGGCATGGCGGCTTGGTAGAGGGTGAAATCCACCATTACATCCGGCTTCGTAGATGAAAGGATCGATTCGATATCGTCGGACAGAGGAATCTCCGCAGAGCCGCCGGGAAGCGCAAGCCGCTTGTTCTTGGCTTTGATATCAACTGCGCCGACTGCTTCAAGTTCCGCGTCTGCGCATACAGCGCGAAGCACTTCTTGTCCCATTCTACCTAGAACGCCGTGAATAACTACTTTAATCATGGTTTCAAAGTCCCCTTTACAACGGCTTATCGGTTGGGCTTGTGGTTAGGGCGCCTGGATGGATCCCTGCGTTGCCGGTCTCCGCGAAATCCACTGGGATGTTGTGGCCCCCCGCGCGGGTTTTGTGATTGAGGAGTTTTCGCTCCGTCTTCACCTGCTGCATCCTGAAAAACAGCGCGGCGCGATAAATTGATGCGCCCCATCCGGTCGATCTCGATGACCTTCACCATGACCTCATCGCCCACCTTGACGGCATCCTCTACACTAGCTACGCGATAATCGGCCAGCTCGCTGATGTGGACCAGACCTTCTTTACCGGGCAGGACCTCTACGAAGGCGCCGAAGTCCATCAACCGGGTTACCTTGCCGGTGTACACAGCTCCTACCTCTACCTCTTTAGTCAGGTCCTCTATTATCTTGATCGCTTTTCTGGCGCTCTCTTCATCATTTGATGATATGAGCACTGTTCCATCGTCTTCAATGTCTACTTTGGCCTTGGTCTGCTCGACGATCGATCTTATCATCTTACCGCCCGGGCCGATAACGGTACCAATTTTTTCCGGGTTGATTTTTAATCTGTATATCCTGGGTGCGTACTTACTCAGCTCAGGACGGTTGGTGCTGATAGCCTGGTTCATCTTGTCTAAAATAAACAGCCGGCCCTCGTATGCCTGCTTCAAACCCCTCTCGATGACCTCAGAGGGAATTCCTTTGAGTTTAATGTCCATCTGGAGGGCAGTTATGCCGTCGACTGTGCCGGCCACTTTGAAATCCATATTGCCGTAAGCGTCCTCCAGCCCCTCTATATCGGTGAGGACGATGTATTTATCGCCTTCTGCAATGAGGCCCATGGCTATGCCTGCGATGGCCTTTTTGATGGGGACGCCGGCGTCCATTAGTGAAAGGCTGCTTGCACAGACGCTTCCCATAGAGCTGGAGCCGTTTGAGGATAGCACCTCAGAGACTACGCGTATCGTATACGGGAACTCTTCTTGAGTTGGGATTATAGGTGTCAGTGCCCGTTCCACTAAGGCGCCATGGCCGATTTCGCGGCGCTTGGGTCCGGTCATGCGGCCTATTTCGCCGACGCAGAATGGCGGGAAGTTATAGTGATGCAGGAAACGCTTACTATCCTGCTGACTGATGGTATCGATCATCTGTTCCTCTGACGAGGAGCCTAGGGTGGTATTGCTTAGCACCTGGGTGCTGCCGCGGGTGAACAGACCTGATCCATGTGTGCGAGGGAGTACCCCTACTTCACAAGTGATAGGACGAACCTCGGTCGGCTTGCGGCCGGCAGAGCGTATCCCCTTCTCCAGTATTTGAGACCTGACAGCTTTCTTTACCAATCCTTCGAGTGCCGCGCTTATTTCGTGTGAGGTGAACTTCTCTCCCAGCTGCTGGCTCAGCTCCTTCTCGACGGCGTCGAGGTCTGCCTGTCTATCAATCTTGGTTTTGTATACTATTTCGCTCAGTCTGTTGTCAATGATTGCGGCGGCTGCCTCTAAAGTCTCCGGTTTGATTACTACCGGGTTAAATTCCAATTTGGTCTTACCATGCTCCGCGCGCAGCCTTTCTTGCAGTTTGATGGCTTCTTGGTTAGCCTCCTGTGCGAGCTTTATGGCGTCGAGGATGATCTGATCCGCCACTTCATTGGCCTCAGCCTCAACCATGACCGGAGCATCTTTGCTGCTGGATACTACGAGGTCCAGCGAGCTTTCGACTAAATTGGTGAAAGTGGGATTTAAAACAAGTTTTCCGTCGATGTATCCTACCCGTACTGCGGATATCGGTCCCTCGAATGGCACTTTTGATATCGACAATGCGGCTGAAGCGCCGATGATAGCTAATATGTCAGGATCGTTCTCCTGGTCCGTGGATAGTACGGTTATGATGATCTGTGTGTCGTTCTTGAAACCTTTGGAGATAAGCGGACGCAATGAGCGATCTATGAGACGGTCGGCTAAAATGGCATCCTGACTGGGGCGACTTTCTCTGCGTATGAAGCTGCCGGGTATCTTGCCAGCGGCATAGTGCTTCTCCTCGTAGTCAACGGTCAGGGGTACCATGTCTGCGTCTTCTCTCTCTTCCTTTGATACGCAGACTGTAGCTAATATCAGCGTGTCACCATATCGAACGGTAACAGCACCATCTGCCTGATTGGCAATTGCTCCTGTTTCAATAATAAGAGACTGACTGCCTAGCAGACATTCGTACCTGTGTGGCATTGCGGACTCCTTCCTTACTTACGGAGACCAAGTCTGGCGATGAGCGAACGGTATCGTTCCGGATCTTCCCGGCTTATGTATTGTAACAATCGCTGCCGTTGCCCCACCAGCATGAGAAGTCCGCGTAGCGAGTGGTAATCATGGCGATTAACCCGCATGTGCTCGGTCAGGCTGTTAATCCGCTCTGTTAGCAGGGCGACCTGAACCTCTGGGGAGCCACTGTCCTTTTCGTGAAGGCGAAACCCCTCTAATATGGCCTGTTTTCTTTCTTTATTCATTACAGAAAGGATATTATAGCATAGTCCGATGGTAATGTAAACCATTATTTCAGTGTATTTTATTGAGTCATTTGAGATCGATGGTGTTGTAATACGTTCGGGCGATATGATGATGGCCGCTTCCACTGTGGAAGCGGCCATCATTCTGCTTAAAGATTCACTTTCGGTTATTTCGGTATTCTGCCCTGACCGGGGACGGCTGATATCTTGCCCTTCTCAGGAATATAGTACGGTGATGGGTACCACCACTTGCCTGGCTCGGCGATACCGTCCTCGATCAGTATATGCATCAAGTTGTATGGAATGGCCATCAGACAAAGGCCTCCAGGGTGACCGGAAGTCTGGTGACATAGATAGAGTCCTTCAATTGGGGTGCGGTATCTTGCCATGCCTGACCCGACGATGGGGCTGTTGTTGAACAGCTGGTCGTCGCAGTGGCGTCTGCCGCACCACGTTCCGCCGAGTAGGCTGCGGTTGCGGTGTATCATCTCAAACGGTGCTGTGGACCAATGGAAGATGATATTGTCGTCTTCCAAACCATCCAGTGGACCGCTGAAAGCCTTGCGGAAATATTTCTCCATTTCCGCTTTTACTTTGTCTGCAGCATCCGGAGCCTCAACGTTATATTCCGGCGGCGTTGCTCCCGCCTCGAATGAGCAGGACAATACTCCGCCCTTAGGGAAAACGCCGGGGCACTGGTTGTCGGTCGGGTCAAATGCTTGGCTCGGTGACAGGAACCATAGGTAGCGTTCCGCTGGTACGCTGGGGTTGCCCTTGAAGGCATCACAGTCTGATACGTTCTCGTAATATATATCACGGTTGTCCACCGGATATGCGCTGCCGTAAGGTATCTCCTCATGGCCTCCCCCCATCTTCTTCCATTTAGGCTTCCAGGCCAGCGGTTTCTTCAACAGGAACTGGGAAACCCAGAGGGTCCCGCCTTTGATGCTGATATCGTTGACTTTCTGCAGAATTCCTTTATCAAGATGCCTTGGCCCGATAAGCTTGTTGAAGGTCTGTTTGATATCGCATGCGGAGATAACCGCCTTATCAGCCCAGATGATCTTTTCGCGGATCGCTGCGTCGTCACGCAGGCGAACGCCAACCGCCCTGCCGTTCTGGACTATGATCTCATCGACTGGGCAGGCTGTCTTAAAGGTTGTTCCGTTGGCGATAGCAGCGCGGAAGATGGAATGGAAGTATCCATGCATACCACCGCGAGGTATGCTCAGAGCTGCAATAAAGAGTTGCATTACGTTCATAAATGCCGGGATAGCCACTCCCTCCCAATGGGCTGCGGCTCCAGACCACCATGCCGCTGCAGCCACAGTGCACTTCCACGGCTCAGTTTCAAACCACTCGTCCATAAAATCGAAGAGGGTCATATCGAGGATCTCTTTTGACCAAACCTCTGGTGCGTATTTCTTGTACACCTGCATGTACGGTATAGTGTTCTCATTGACTTCAATATAATCCGGGTGTGGCGGACACCAGTTGGTGGCTCTCATAAGTTCGCGGGCAAAGGGTGGGTTACCAACGAGTCCACTGATCTTCATATAGCCCGCCATGTCCTTGGGGCTGAGGCCAGCCACTCCGTTGGTACAGGTCAGACCGTTTGTAGCATGTCCGATTACATCCTGAGGGTTCCATGTCATGCGGAAGCCATACTTCCACAACTCGAGATGTTCGAAACCCGGCGCCGGTGCTGCATACATAAGAATAGCATGAGGGAAAAGGCGCAATCCTGCTTTGGGCTCAGCGGTCTCGCACGATCCGCCAGCTTCATACCTTTCCTCCAGTACACAGACCTTGAGCCCGCACTTAGACAGATAGGCTGCCAGTGCGGTGCCGTTGGGTCCTCCTCCAATAATAACAATGTCAAAACGATCGTTCGCTGTCATATAATATGGACCTCCTCTATATTTTCTCCGATAATTTCCAGCAGAGTTTTAGATTCGTATTCAGTGCCTGTTTTACTACTGGCACGGAATTCTAGCATATGCCAGAAAGAAAAAGTCAATACTATCTAACCCTTTTATAAAAAATTGAAAACTGCTGAATAAAGGTCATATATCTGTTGAATTACATACGGAATAGATCAAATGGACAAAGGAAGACCAAAAGAATAGAATGCTCTTCTGTTAAATATTTGGATGGGATTTGGAGATTGTTATATGTAGTAATATAATCGTACGTGATGAGATGGGCGTATTCAAATATGTTACCTTGTTGGTATTTGATTATCTCTGCCGCAGCGTGGGCATCGAATGGCTTTCCCTCTGTAGTCTGGCGGGATCCTGAAGGCAGTTCCACATTGGCAGGCGAGCGCAGTGTATTGATGGAGCTTGTCAAGGAGGCCCGAGACCTCCCTTGCGCGCTCTAACTTCTGTTGTGATTCGGATGATTTGTCTAAGGCTGGCGTTTGCTGGCGTGCAGTGACTGGCCCGGCAGCACCTGCAAGGGTGGAGCCGGGGATAACATTTTGCTTTATATTACGGACTTGCTGGAATGCCTTATTGTAGTCGACGAATGAGGCGCCTCCTGCCATGCTGCGCAGAATTTTAATCCTCTCACGAATGGGCGGGTGCGTGCTGGTGAGGTCACTGGCTGGCCGGCCCTCTTTACGGAAGGGGTTCGCGATGTACATGGGCGCGAAGGCCTGATTGGCTGATTTCACTCCTACTGTGGAGTCTGCGATCTTCTCCAGCGCTGAGGCCAATCCCTCAGGATACCTGGTGTAGAGCGCCCCCGAAGCATCTGCCAGGTATTCCCTTTTTCGAGAGATGGCAAAATAGATTAACTGAGCGAAGATCGGTGCAAGTATCGCCAGCAATATTGCTACAACCACAATGATGGCTGCGCCATTCCCCCCTCCCCCGCCGCCACTCCGCCTTCCCCCGCTGCCGCCGCTGAAAAGCATCACCCTGCTGCCGTACCAGGCCAGAATGACAATTGTGCCTAGCAGAACGCTGCAGAGCGTCATCAGGAGGACATCCCGGTTCTGGATGTGAGATGTCTCGTGGGCTACCACGCCCTGCAGCTCATCACGGTTCATCTTTTGCAGCAGGCCGGAGGTAACGGTTACCGCTGCATGCTTCGGGGATCTTCCGGTGGCAAAGGCGTTCATCGCCGGATCGTCAATTATATATACGTCCGGCATCTTCTCCAGTCCCGATGCGATCTTCATTTCCTCTACAACGTTCCAGAGGCGAGGATAATCGTCAGGACCAATCTTTCTGGCTCTGGAAATGGACAATATAAGAGCGTTACCCTGGAAGTAGGCCACCAGATTCATGATCACCCAGACTATCAGGGCTATGAGCAGGCCGTACAAACCGCTGCCGAGGAAGGCTGCGCCCAGGAAGTAGCCTAATACGAGCAGCACTGCCGCCAGGGCGGCCACCAGTATCACGGATCGTATTTTATTGGACCGTATCTGCGCCCACATACCGGATTCGTTTTACTCTATTTGAAACTTACTTTGGGAGCCTCTCTCTCCTCCTGTGCTGTGACCTCAAAGAACTCGCCGGTCTTGAAGCCAAACATGCCTGCCACGATGTTGGATGGTGCCATCTGTATTTTATTGTTGTAGCCTAGAACAGAGTCGTTGTAGAACTGACGTGAGAAGCTGATCTTGTTCTCGGTTGAGGATAGTTCTTCCTGAAGAGCCAAGAAGTTCTCATTGGCTTTTAAATTAGGATATTGCTCTGCCACGGCCAGGAGTCTGGCAAGGGCACCGCTTAGTCCTCCCTCAGCTTTGGCTTGTTCGCCTACGCCTTTGCCCACGGCACCCACGGCAATATTGCGGGCTTGGGTGACCGCTTCCAGCGTTTGTCGCTCATGCGCAGCATAACCTTTGACTGTTTCCACCAGGTTTGGGATCAGGTCATGCCGTCTCTTAAGTTGCACGTCTATCTGTGACCAAGCGTTCCTGGTTTGGTTGCGCAATCTTACCAGCCCGTTGTAGGTGGCAAACAGCCACACGACGAGCAAGAGTACGATTACGCCTATTACGATACCTACAATAGCACCGATACCCATATACACCTCCTAACAGCAGAACTGCTCTGCTATTTAGCTTTGAAAACTTCTCCCAGGAAATTTATAACCCTGCCTTGCTTTCCCGTTGCCGGACCTTTGCTCTTGAGTTGACTCAGCACCTGGCTCACCTCGCCGCTGTCGAACCATATCCCGTTCTGGGTCGGGCATATATCTAAAAGTACCTTGGACTCTTCGCCAATATGTGCTTTCCTCATCTTCTTACGGCATATCGGACACCGCCTTGCTTTTTCTGACACATTGGCGTCGGGCAAGGCCCAAATCTCATGTAAGGGAAGAGTCTCTTTGTCCAACGACAGCCGTTCTGCCAGAAGCTCAAGCTCGCCTGCATCAAACCATACACCTAAACACTTGGTGCAATAGTCGAGTTCAATTTTTTCGTGTTCGACTATTATCATTGGGACTTTGCAAACAGGACAACGCATCCTCAGAGCCTCTTAGTCTTTATATCATACCGAGTATAATAATATATGTCGCTTTGTTTATAATCTGGGCGCGGAATAGCCGCTGGACTTCCCTGGAGGTCCCTGCCAGATATCGGCAGCGCAATTTGCCTTCAGCAGGTTGTCAAATTCGGCAGTTTCCGTTTCTATTTGTTCGATTCTGCGTCGTATTTTTGAATCCATGCTCCTGAATTTCTCAAGCGGTATCTCGCCGACCTTATTCCGTGTGCTGAGGTTATCCAAGTCCTTTTTAAGTACACTCAGTTCTTTTTTGACCGCTTCCAGTTCCCGCTCGACCCTGTTCTTAATGGCTTTTATCTCAGACTCAGCCGGGGGGATCTTGCGGCTATAGTCGTCCTTCATTGCCTCATACTGGTCGTTTTGTACCGACCCTTCCGCTTTCAGTTTCTCCAGATTTTTGAGGTAGCCTTGGTTGGCCTCCAAAGTTGTATAAACTGCTTTAAGACCCTTCATATATTTTGAAGCCATAATACACCTCCTTAAGCTATATTCCTATCAAGCTGTTGCGAAGTAAGGATAAATAAATATAACAGGTATTTTGGTATTTGCCAATACCTATGTCAAGCCTAGGATGCCTCTTTGTCTCGACAACCTATATTATTTCTATGCTACATAATAACATCGCACTTACATGACAAATGAAAGATACAGCCAGTATATAAAGATATTGATCGCAGTTAGAGGCAATCCTATTTTGGCGAATTCGAGGAAGGTCAAAGTTTCCCCGGCGTTCTTCTCCGCGTTATGGATTATGATTACATTGCTGACAGCACCTAGAATAAACAGATTTCCGGCAATTGTGCTCCCAGCAGCGAGTGCCATCAGTTCTTTTGTAGAAGCTCCGAGGTGTATCAGTGTCGGCATATACAGGGCAACAAGGGGGACATTGGAGACAAACTGGCTTACGATTACTGCTACTATCATGATAATACTGACCGAGGCTAGGTTGAGATTCATAGCGGCGAGCTGGCGCTGGAAGAAACCTGATTCCCAGACGCTAGCCATTAATATGAACATTGCGGCAAAGAATATCATGGTATGCCAGTCTATTCTTCTGATTATCTCCAGCCGCTTCGAACTAAATATGATTATTGGCAGTGCAGATGCCAGGGATATATAGGTCAGCCTGAAATCGATCTTAACCCCTGCGGATACGATCGATATTTTCAGCAACACCAAAAATACTAGCAGTACAAGAGAAATGCGGCATAGTTTTGCGAGCCCTTTGTCGGTGATGGGTTCCGGCGATATTGTTATCTGTTTTACGCAGAAATGTTTTTTATAATAGATTTTCAATATAAAGTAAGCTACAAGAAGGTTAACAATTGTTGGAATAGCCAGATATTTCAGGAATGTAACGAATGGGTTTGGCACATCACCATCGACAGCTATAAGTAAATTTTGGGGATTCCCGATGGGGCTCATAACACTCCCGATCGTGATTGCGAAAGCCAACGCAAATAACAGCAACTTCGTATTTACAGCACTTTTTTTCGCCATCAGGAGAACGACCGGCGTGCCGATAATCGCTAGGGTATCATTCATTAAGAAGGCGGATAAAAGACCCATTCCAAATAGGATGTAAAGAACCAGCCCATCTGTCGAGTTAGCTCTGCGAAATAACTTAGATGATAAATGTGAGAGATAGCCGCTTTCCTCCATGGCTCGTCCTATGACAAACATGCCGAAAAGGAAGAGCATGACATCCAGATTTATAGCCTTTATTGCATTCAGTGGGGATATTTGCAGTGTCAGCAGAACGGCTATGGCACCCAGCAGCATGATCTGCCATAGCTGGAATCGTATGCGTCCGATCTGTCTGACGGCTATAAGGGCGAAAACTATCAGGAGAACGATGATTGATATCATAGTTGAAACATATCGTATAGCAGATATATTATATTACTTAGTGTAGCTAAATCAATTGATTACATTCGCTTTTTGTCGTACCATCAAAGAAATCCGTGTAATTATTAGATGAATTGAATATGACAGGTATTTAGATTTATTAAAGTGCACTTGGGTAGATTTTTTAAAGAAAGGGGGCAGCAATGAAGATTCCACAGTATGTAACCATTGCGGAAGTGAAGAGGGTGTGCAAGGAATTGGGCTTAAGGGATTGGACGAAGATTAAAGAGCCGAAGGTAACAGCAAAAGAGGCCAAGGTCATCCTCGACATTGTGAATGTCAAAAAGATGGGCATCGCCCTTGAAGACTTCCGTATGGGGCTGGAGGTAGAGTTGGAGCATGGGACGAGGTTTGCTGATGCGAATGTAACGAATAACCATCCCATACTTATGGGTATGATCGTGCTTGCACATATGAAAGAGACGCTTGATTACTATGAGCGGCTCGATGTTGCTGAAATAGAGGGAGACTTGCTTAAGGCCGTTCTAGCAAAGAAACTAGATAAGATTGAGGCAAAGTATAAGAAGCTCATCAAAGCTCAGGCTGTTCTCAATAAGGTAGTCTCTGCCCAGCTCAAATGAAACTGGTTTTTTGGAGATTACAAAACAGCAAGAGGATGCCCTGTTTCATAAGGACATCCTCTTTAGTCTTAATCTCGATATTGGTGGGCCATCTTGGTTTCGAACCAAGGACCTCAGTCTTATCAGGACTGCGCTCTAACCAGCTGAGCTAATGGCCCTAGATATTATCTGATGTGTATGCGACTTCTATTAATCGCTGCCGAGCTTGCCTGACAGGTGGATTAATAAGATTGTGCTGAACAATCCTAGGAATAAGACAGCAAATACGTTGCCGGCTATTGCTGTACCGTCACCCCACGCGCAAGCTGAGCCGAAGCCGAAGCCAAGATCAACACAAGCCCTACTACCGAAGATTTGTAATACTAAGGAGAGCAGCGATACGCATCCAACTGCAATACCACTGATAAATAGAGCTATTTGATTGGTAAAAAATCCAGACAGATAAAGCAGTGTTATACATCCGGTAGCGCCAACGAATATACATTCTAGAGATTTACCAAAGCCATCAATACCCCCATACGCAACACCTAGTAAGATCGTTGCCAATAGAGCCAAGCCAGCTACAACCCAGGCACAGATGAAATAGAGCATTTTTGCGCCAGTCATTCCTGACATCTGTCACCCCCTTATAATTTTTGCTCAGGTTTTGCTATGATTGGATAAATCCATAGGGCTGAACCCAAGCTTTGCTTATTCTATCAAGGAGATTTATTTAAATCAATACATGTGAGTCAATACATGTGAGAAGGTTCTTAAATAAAAAAGCACCTTAACCGCTGGGTAGCAGAAGGAAGAGTTTAAAACAACATAACACCGATGTGGTAGTTTCTTGTAAGACTTGCCACATCGACCGACCTAGGAGATAAGCCCGAAGGCTTGTTTATCTCCCTAGAAAGGAGGTGATCCAGCCGCAGCTTCCGCTACAGCTACCTTGTTACGACTTCGTCCCAGTCACCAGCCCCACCCTAGGCGACTACTTCCCTTGCGGGTTAGCCCATCGACTTCAGGTGTTGCCAGCTTCCATGACGTGACGGGCGGTGTGTACAAGGCCCGAGAACGTATTCAACGCAGCTTGCTGATCTGCGTTTACTAGCAACTCCGGCTTCATGCAGGCGGGTTGCAGCCTGCAATCTGAACTGAGGATGGTTTTGTGGGATTAGCTCCGGGTCGCCCCTTGGCATCCCTCTGTACCCTCCATTGTAGCGTGTGTGTAGCCCAAGTCGTAAGAGCCGTGCTGACTTGACGTCATCCCCACCTTCCTCCCCGTTTTGCGGGGCAGTCTCGCCAGAGAATTCAACTGGCAACGAGGGTTGCGCTCGTTGCGGGACTTAACCCAACACCTCACGGCACGAGCTGACGACAGCCATGCAGCATCTGTATACAGGCCCCGAAGGGCAGACAAGCTTCCTCATCTTTCCTGTATATGTCAAGACTTGGTAAGGTTCTTCGCTTAGCATCGAATTAAACCACACGCTCCGCTGCTTGTGCGGGCCCCCGTCAATTCCTTTGAGTTTTAGCCTTGCGGCCGTAGTCCCCAGGCGGGATACTTAAAGCGTTAGCTTCGGCACGGAGGGGGTCGATACCCCCCATACCTAGTATCCATCGTTTGCGGCGTGGACTACCAGGGTATCTAATCCTGTTTGCTCCCCACGCTTTCGCGCCTCAGTGTCAGGTACAGCCCAGGGAGCCGCTTTCGCCACTGGTGTTCCTCCCGATATCTACGCATATCACCACTACACCGGGAATTCCACTCCCCTATGCTGCCCTCAAGTTCTCTAGTTTCTCTGGCACCCTCCCAGTTAAGCCAGGAGATTTCACCAAAGACTTGGAGAACCACCTACACGCCCTTTACGCCCAGTAAATCCGGATAACGCTCGCCTCCTACGTCTTACCGCGGCTGCTGGCACGTAGTTAGCCGAGACTTATTCCTTGGGTACCGTCATTATCTTCCCCAAGAAAAGGGGTTTACAACTCGAAAGCAGTCATCCCCCACGCGGCGTTGCTGCGTCAGGCTTTCACCCATTGCGCAATATTCCCTGCTGCTGCCTCCCGTAGGAGTCTGGACCGTATCTCAATTCCAGTGTGGCTGATCATCCTCTCAGACCAGCTACCGATCTAAGCCTTGGTGGGCCATTACCTCACCAACTAGCTAATCGGACGCAAGCCCATCCTAAAGCGCCGTAGCTTTCCTCCTTGCGGAGCGTATGCGGTATTAGCCCCGATTTCTCGAGGTTGTCCCCCACTTCAGGGTAAGTTCTTACGCGTTACTCACCCGTCCGCCACTGCCTGATAAATCAGGCCGTTCGGCTTGCATGCATTAGGCACGCCGCCAGCGTTCATCCTGAGCCAGGATCAAACTCTCCAAAAAAGACAATTTGATCTGTAAAGAACCTTCCTTCTGCTATCCAGTTGTTAAGGTGCAACGAACTCATATGTTACCATGTGACTGTGGGGTTGTCAATATTTAAAAGACAGGGTTGGGGAAGTGTTATATGAATGTATAAATTACGAAGACCTTGACGAAAGCATCGTGTCCCGTTATATAATGAACAACGTAGTTCAAAAACATTGTAGAGTCCTCTATTTTTTGAAATGCGAATTATTACTGGCACAGCTAAGGGACAACAGATCAGATCACCGAAGGGGGTCCACCTGCGTCCTACATCAGAGTTGACGCGGAGCATGATTTTCTCAATTCTGGAATCTATGCATGCTGATTGGTCGCTGGTACTTGATATCTATGCAGGCACTGGTTCGTTAGGGCTTGAGGCGCTCAGCAGGGGTGCTGGATGGGTTGATTTCATAGAACAGGATCCTAAATGCTGTGCAACTATAAATGAGAACCTGTCAAATGCTGGTTTCTCGGAACGAGCCGGTGTTTATTGTATGGCCGCGATGAAAGCGATATCTTTACTTAAGAAGAGGTATGGTATCGTGGTTATGGGGCCTCCCTATCGAGACAAGGCTTTCCTTCAAGTAGTTGAGCAGTTGTCTACTTCTTCACTGGTTGGTAAGGGATCTACCATTGTGGCCGAGCACTCATACCATCTACCTCTCGAATCAAGATATGGAGATTTCAATCTAATTAAAGAGCGTCGACATGGCGATACATGTATTTCAATCTATCAATAGGAGGGATTAAATTGACTTTAGCTCTTTATCCAGGAAGTTTTGATCCAGTTACCATGGGGCATGTCGATATAGCGGAGCGAGCGGCTGCGCTATTCGATGGGGTTATTGTCGGCGTCTACGAGGTTCCGCCTAAGCAGTTATTGTTTAGTACCAAAGAAAGGGTCGCACTGATGAAGAAAGCTCTTAAACATATCCCCAATGCGAAGGTGGTCAGCTACGACGGACTCACGGTAGAATTTGCCAGGAAAATGAAAGCTAAAGTCATCGTACGTGGCTTGCGCATGAGTTCCGATTTTGAGAAAGAATTTGAAATGGCGCTGATGAATAAAAAGCTGGCATCGGACATCGAGGTAGTGTGCTTTATGACGAAGCTGGAATTTGAGTTCGTCAGCTCGAGTCTGCTTAAGGAGGCAGCAAGATTGGGAGGACGTATTGACGATCTGGTTCCTCCGCATGTCATGGATGCTTTAAATGAGAAGTTTTTTAAGAAATAAATCTTCTCAGAAATGATGTCGCAGGATAGCAGAAACTATTAAATGTATGCAAAGACATATGCAATATAAGGAGGTAAAAGGTGGCTTATAAAATTGTCGAATCATGCATAAGTTGTGGTGCTTGTGAGTCAGAATGTAAGAATGATGCAATTAGCGAAGGCGATACAATTTATGTAATTGATTCAAATAAATGCACGGAGTGCGTTGGTGCCTCTCAAGAGCCTCGGTGTGTTGATATATGCCCTCTTGATGATTGTATTGTCCCTGATCCTGCCCATAAAGAGGATAAAGCGAAATTACTCGAAAAATGGCGCAAACTTCATCCGGGAGAGAAGCCAGTCGCTGGTACGTTCTAGCCAGGCAGCGGAGTTTTTCGCCCTACAACCATCGTCTGAAAGCCGATTATGGCATTCAGCCGCGGGTTATCGAAATGATAAAGGTGCATCTTCTTTAAGAGTCCCAGTCCTATTTTACCTATAGTTTTCGATGCTTTCGGGAAAGTCTCTTCTAAGAAGAAAGCCTGGAACATGTAGAATTGACATCCGAAGGCGAATCCGTCTCTTGCTATAGGGCTTAACCCCGCCTGTTTCATTAATTTTGACAGCTGATTGTTGGAGTAACTTGCCTCTGGGTAAAAGAGGAAACGTGAGCCCAGTAGCCGCTTTGTTAAAGAGTGAAGCAGGGCGAATCTATTGGGAACCGATACAATAACTATCCCACCGGGTTGGCACACCCTTGCATGTTCTTTTAACATTTGTGCCGAGTGTTCAATCGGGAAGTGTTCGACCACGCCCTCTGAGTAGACCACCTCGAATGCTCCGTCCTTGAATGGAAGCGAAAAGCCATTTCCTCTTATCGCATCTACTTGTACCCCCTCTTTTTGGCAGAAGAATGCGATTGTGGGGAAGGCATGGTCCGGGATATCTATACCAACACATCTGCAGTTCAATTCTTTTGCTATTCGTGTCAGTATCCTGCCACTGCCGAAGCCGACCTCTAAGACGAATGAGTTCTCAGGGATGTATTTTCGGAAGGTACTGTAGGCATAGGGGAAATGCCAAGCATCGTTTTGAAGCCATTCGGGGAAATACAGCCAGGTTGGTTCTTTCGGCATTATTGTACTTCTATTGATACGCTATTATGTATTTGATGATCGATATCGGTATGGTGCATTGGAAGTAAACGAGTGTTCACGGGAATAGCTGTTTGACTGGATCGTCGAAATCACCTGGAAGAAGGACTAAAATGCCGGGTATCCAATCGAGCATAAGTTGCGCGATACCCGATCCCTGAATAAAATCGGTTCCTAATCCGTATTTGACGCATGCTGCAAGCGCTGCTGCGCATAACAATGCTCCTAAAGCCAGGCCTAGGATTCCTCCCATTAACCTGTCAAGCCATTTCAAAAATGTCATATGGATAAATCGTCCAAGTATGACAGCTAAAATAATGGATACAATCAGTGTACCAACAATGATTATTGCGTAACCTGTCCATTCAGCGTATTCCGCATTATCTATTGGCAGCCAACCCCCTACGGTCGGCGCGTAGAGCCCCGCCAGGATAACGCCGACAATGATGCCAATTAATGGTAGTATCATATTGATAAAGCCACGCCAGATACCAACGACGGTAGAGAGTAATAAAACCGCTATCAGGATGATGTCAAACCAGTTCATTGTTACCTCCCGCTATTGATAGGGGTTGGTCACCTTTATATCAGCCAACTATAGATTGATTCGGGTATCTAGTATTGGAAGGGGCGATCGTATGATTGTGAACAACGCGATTTGATATATCTGTGGATATTTAGGCGGCAAACACAGATAGAGCATATATTGAGAACCACACGTAGCTCGAGTGTGTTAGAAATTCATCAAACTATACTACTCATCTCCTCCTGCCGAGGTACTCATCCAGCATCTTGCCTTCTGGGAAGGTACCGTAGACTTCCTTCAGTATTTTGCCGAACAGCTTACTGGCTTCTGTTACGCTGAGGGATGTCTTGTTGTTTTTGATATAGGATATGGTTATGCTTTTAGCAATGTCTCTGGCGTTGGGGAGGGTATCCTCGCTGGATTCTATAACTTCTTTCAACACCATTCCAAAAATCTTCTTGACATCTTCAGTTTTCACTTCGCATTTGGCCACGATAGCTACGCTGAGATCGCTTGCAATGTCGTACAGTTCCATATGAATCGCCTCCTGCATTATTATCATCTGTTGCTCCCATCTTAGAAATCACATTTTATTACATTAATTATGTTTTGAAAAGGGGGCTTGTACAAAAATGAATAATTTTGGCTCATGTGCACTTGGTTGCAAGACTTATTGACTTATAAGATATATCTTTATAAGATAAAAGGGTAATGTATAAATAATTCAAAAGAGTCTTTTGTAATGCGTATTAGCAATTCGTTGGTTTTAATAGTTTTATCGGCCGTAATAATAATCGTTTCAATGTTTCCTTTTACATTTGATGTCGGTTTTGCCTTTGGTGTGGATGACAAGAGCGATGTTTATAGCGTGAATCGTTCGCTGATTACGGATGTTGGCAAAAGTGCAAATGTAAGTGGTGTATTAATTAATGAGGTTCAATATAATCCAATACAACCTGGTGTAGACTCATTGTATGAGTGGTTTGAATTATACAATGCATGCAATGAGACAGTGGAGTTAGCTGGCTGGAATATCTCTGATAATAATAAGACTAGTTTAATACCTTCTTTGAACATATCACCCTATGGATTTGCTGTAATAGCAGCCTCGGAAAATTATTCTATTAATTACCCGGACTATTCTGGGATAATAGTTTTCTTAGGAGGTCGTATAGGAAATGGGTTGGGTAATGATGGAGATCATCTGGTTTTGACAGATGGAAATGGAAGTGTGATTGGTGGGCTATCGTATGGCAGTGATAAAAGTGGTATATTGCCACTGTGCCCAGCTGTAGCAGATGGCCACTCAATAGAGCGATTTCCAGCTGGTGGGGATCTTTTTATCGACAATTCGGCACCGACTCCGGGTTATGGGTTGTCTGATCCAACTTCAACTCCGACCCCGGTTCTAACACCGAGTCCTACAACAACACCTGCGCCGGTTGTAACCCCTACGCCGAGTCTGACAGCTACTCCCATCGCATCGCCGTCACCAGAACCGACACCCATGCCGACAGTTGTTCCTTCACCGTCTCCTGTAGCATCACCAACTTCTCCATCTATATCGACAGGCACTGTCGCAAATAGGAGTGACCTACTAGTTAATGAAGTTATGTATGATCCGAAAGCGACACCGGAGACCGATCACGAGTGGATCGAGCTGTATAACACATGCAATGAGACGATTGAACTGGCAGGATGGAAGATTAGCGACAATGCTAGTATGGATGATATACCCACAGTTACTGTATTACCGCACAGGTTTGTAGTAATTGCAGCTAAAGCCAACTTTTTCGACGATTACCCGAATTTTAATGGTAGTGTCGTATTCATAAATGGGAGCATCGGCTCCGGTTTGAATAACGATGGGGACCGAATCACATTGAACGATAGTGCTGGTACCGTGATTGATGAGCTATCGTATGGCAAAGATGAAAGTATAACGTCGTTGCCTGATGTGGATGAGGGATGTTCTTTAGAGCGTCAGCCGGCTGGCGGTGAGTTTATTGATAACTCTGTCCCGACACCGGGTAGTGGTTTGCCAATGCCGACTCCTGTGCCAACACCTACACTTTCACCAACTCCAACGGCTGTTCCTTCATCTACGCCCGTTGTATCGCCAACTCCTACGCCTGCGGGCACTGTTGCTAACAGAGGCGATATACTCATCAATGAGGTGCAGTACAATCCGCCGCAATCCGGTGCAGATGCAGCGTATGAGTGGGTTGAGATATATAATACGCGCAATGAGACGGTTGAGCTTATCGGATGGGAGATCAGAGACAATGGTGGGTATGACTTAACCCCTTTTCTGAATATCTCGCCATATGGATTTGTTATAATCGCCGCCTCGGAAAATTTTTCTGTGAACTTCCCGAACTATACAGGGAAAATAGTATTTCTTGAAGACGGTGATATCGGAAATGGGCTTGGAAATAACGGAGACCGTCTCAGAATGCAGGATAGTCTAGGGACGGTGATTGATGAATTTTCATACGGGGATGATGAAAGCATTACATTGCCACCGTATAAGAAAGTTGCCGAAGGACATTCTATGGAGCGCCGGCCTGCTGGCGGTGAGTTTATAGATAATGCGGAGCCGACACCGGGTCGCGGACTATCTCCGCTTACACCTACACCAAATCCTACTTCAACACCAACACCTTCAGTATCACCAACGCCAACAAATATGCCACAGGGGACCGTTGCCAATCGAAGCGCTATTTTAATCAACGAGGTTCAGAGTAATCCTCTACAGTCAGGCTCTGATTCAAGCTACGAATGGATCGAGCTTTTTAACCCCGGCACTGAAGTTGTCGAGTTAATCGGCTGGGGAATAAGTGATAATTACGAAATGGATGAAATACCATCGCTGAATGTGTCGGCTAACGGTTTTGTCCTGGTCGCAGCCTCCGAGAATTTTTCAGTCAACTTCCCGAATTATAACGGAACCATCGTATTCACCGCGGATGGGCGCATAGGCAACGGATTAGGGAATGCAGGGGATCGTCTCATATTGAAAGACAGTGCAGGGACGATAATTGATGAGATGTCCTATGGTGATGATGAAAGCATAACGTCGCCGTCATGCCAGAGTGTGGCTGATGGACACTCTCTTGAGCGGGCGCCTTGCGGCGGCCTGTTTATCGATAATGAAGTACCGACACCTGGATGTTGTCTGCCAAGTTACAATCAAACGCCGGCGCTTACGCCAACTCCGACTCCGGTTTCTGCCTTAACGCAGATTCCGACGGAGTCGAACTCAAGCGATTCAATAAATATAAACCAATTGCATTCAACAGATCTCTCCCGTTCTGTAAGCAGTATGGCTCATAAATCTTCGTCACTCGATCAATCGGTTGAATCCCCCGGTATGTCTCTCAGGTCTCTGCTTACTACTTTGTCCTCGGCCCTCATAGTAATATTGGTGTGGACGTTATACAGGGGAAAGGCCAGATAATTGTCTCATCCCGATATCTAGGCTATAATTCAAATTAGTCCAATGCCAAAATCATCAACGATAGCGATAGACGGACCCGCAGCCTGTGGGAAAACCACTGTCGGTAGGCTTTTGGCAAAAAAGCTGGGATACCGGTTTGTTGATACCGGGGCGATGTATCGAGCGCTGACCTGGGAGGCATTAAGGCTTGGAGTAGATATTGAGGATGAAGGCGCACTGGGAAGGCTAGCGGAGAGCACGAAAATGGAGCTTCCTCCTGATGGAGACGATGGGATCATAGTGAACGGCCGTTATATAAATAACGAGTTACGCAGCCCTGAAGTCGATTTCGGCGTATCTCCTGTAGCAAAGGTGCCAGGCGTACGCAAGGTCTTGGTGCGGAATCAGCGGCTGATAGCGAGGGATGGCAACATAGTAATGGTGGGGCGGGATATAGGGACCAACGTTCTACTTGATGCTGACCTGAAGGTTTATCTGGATGTGTCCATTGAGGAGCAGGCCAGACGTCGCTATAAAGAGATGGTCGAGCAGGGAGAAAAGGCTGAATACAAAGAGATACTTGCCAGCCTTATTCGGAGGGATCGGATCGACAGCAAGCGTTCCGTTAATCCGCTGCGCAAGGCTGATGATGCTTATGTTATTAATACAGATATTATGGATGCCAATGGAGTTCTGGGCGAGATTTTAAAGCTGGCGGGTGGACGCTGATGCCGTGGTTTCATGACTTGGGCATTACATTTGTAATGAGGCCTCTCCTCTTCCTGTTCACTCGCTACAAGGTAGAAGGTAAGAATAATGTTCCCCAGCAAGGCCCTTTGATTGTTGTGTCAAATCACCTCAGCATGACCGATCCCCCCGTGCTATCTACAAGTATCCCGCGCAGCATTGTGTTCATGACCAAGGAAGAATTATTCAGCGACCCGATATTAGGCCCTTTTGCCAGAGGGTGGCACGCTTTTCCAGTACGACGAGGTCATCTCGACCGGGAGGCACTGCGACAGGCCGATCAAGTGTTACGCGATGGGCTGGCTTTGGGTATGTTCCCCGAAGCAATGAGGAGCGCTACCGGAAAGATGCAGCAGGGATATACCGGAGCTGCGTTAATCGCGCTGCGTAATAAAAGCCTGATTCTGCCCGTAGGTATAAAAGGGGCTGATAAATTGAATAAAATCAATTTTATCTTTCACCGACCGGAACTAACTGTTAACATTGGCAAGCCGTTTACGCTGCCGCACTCCGGCGGCAGGCTGACCAAGGAGCAGCTCGCTCCGGCGACGGATATCATAATGAGAAAGATCGCCGAACTCCTGCCGGAGAGTTATCGGGGGTATTATGCAGATAGAGAAAGCCGCTGAGATAGGCTTTTGCACCGGTGTCAGGCGCGCTATCAATATGATCGAGCGTGCTGCCACGGAGCTTGGCCCGCTGCAGACACTGGGCCCGATCGTGCATAATCAGCAGGTAGTGGACAGGCTTGCTGAGCACGGGGTCACAGTGGCCGAGAGCCTCGATCAGTTGAAAAGAGAAATCCTTTGTATCAGCTCACATGGTGTAGGCCCGCAGGTTATACAAGAAGCAGAGGCTCGTGGCATAAGGATAATCGATACTACATGTCCTTTCGTACGTCGTTCTCAGGTCGCGGCGAAGAGGCTGGCAAACTCCGGATTCTCCGTGATCGTTTTCGGCGACGAAAATCATCGCGAGGTGCAGGGCGTGCTGGGGTACGCCGGCGAAAAGGGCTTGGCGACTGTCAAGGTGCCCTCATTTAAGAAGCTATCGCCTCGTGTAGGAATCCTGTCTCAAACAACGCAGAGCTTCTCAGCCTTCCACAACTTCGTATCATCCTTTGTCCAGACGCATTTGGAGAGCATCGCAGAGCTTCGGGTCGTAAATACGATATGCGACGCTACGAGGAAGCATCAGGAGGCGGCGTTGGAACTGGCAAGACGCTCGGACCTTATGCTGGTTGTAGGCTCGCGCGGGAGTGCAAATACCAAAAGGCTCGCCGAGTTATGCTCGGCTCTGGTTGAGACACATCATATCGAAACAGCACAAGAAATCGATCCGAAGTGGCTAAGTGGAAAAGTTGAGCGTATCGGGATCACCGCAGGAGCCTCTACTCCCGATGAGGTTATCGACGAAGTCGTTTCAAGACTTAGGGAAATGAAATAGTATTTGCCAGCTAGGATATGGTATAATTACTCTCTACTAAGCTCAGAAATAGCTAAGGAAGATTCGTCGAATGGACGTTCGTCCCTGTAAATCAAGTAATTATTCTGATAGAAAATCTTTGATCAAGCTTAATCAACCCCCTGTATCCCCCAATCATGGGGGAAGATTAAATGGAATTAGGGGACACCCCCAGACCCCCTGGTCCTTCCGCGGAAGGACACCTCTTTTTCAATGGTTGATTTCGCCAAATGGAGGGTAGCGATGTCAAAATATGTCTATGCATTTGGTGGTGGGAAGGCGGACGGGAACGAAGCGATGAAAAACCTCCTCGGCGGCAAAGGAGCCAACCTTGCCGAAATGGCAGGGCACCCCGATCTGCGTCTGCCGGTGCCGCCGGGATTCACGATAACGACTGAGGTCTGCACATATTACTACGCACATAAGCGAAGCTATCCCAAAGAGCTAATGGCCGAGGTCAGCAGAGCGCTGGCGCATGTGGAGAAGCTGAGCGGCAAAAAATTCGGGGATCCGAAAAATCCTTTACTCGTCTCCGTGCGTTCGGGGGCGCGGCGGTCCATGCCCGGCATGATGGATACAGTGCTCAACGTTGGACTTAATGACACAACGATTAAAGGCCTGATTGCACAGACAAAGGATGTGCGCTTTGCTTACGATGCATACCGGCGACTGATAATGATGTATGCGGACGTGGTGATGGAAAAGGCTGAAGGTATCGAACCGAAAGGCGGCAAGGGAATCCGCAAACTGCTCGACGAACGCCTGGAAGAGGTTAAAAAACATAAAGGTTACAAGAACGATACCGATCTGACCGCCGACGACCTCAAAGCCCTGGTGGCTGAATTCAAGAGGACAGTCAAAGCCAAGTTTGGGAAGCCCTTCCCCGACGATCCGCAGGACCAGTTCTGGGGTGGCATAGGAGCGGTTTTCATGAGCTGGAACGGCAAGCGGGCGGGCGAGTACCGCCGTATCGAGAAAATCCCCGACGACTGGGGGACCGCGGTCAATGTACAGTCTATGGTCTTCGGCAATATGGGCGACGGTTCGGCGACCGGCGTCGCTTTCACGCGCGACCCGGGCAGCGGCGAAAACAATTTCTACGGCGAATATCTTATTAATGCTCAGGGTGAAGATGTGGTAGCGGGCATCCGCACCCCTGCGCCGATCAACAAGTACTCCAAGAACGCCCAGAGCAAATACCTGCCTACGCTGGAAACGGTGATGCCCAAAATTTATAAGCAGCTGTTCGAATATCAGCAAAGGCTCGAAAAGCACTATAAAGACATGCAGGACATCGAGTTTACGGTGGAAAGAGGAAAGCTCTTCATGTTGCAGTGCCGCGTCGGCAAGCGCAACGGCGTCGCCGCGGTGCGCATGGCCGCCGATATGTACAAGGAAGGCCTGATCGACGCCGAAACGGCTATCATGCGCGTGGCACCCAATCAGCTCGTGGAGCTGCTCTTGCCCATGATCGATCCCAAGGCGGAGGCGGGCGTTTCCCCTATCGCAAAGGGGCTCCCTGCCGGGCCGGGCGGAGCCAAAGGCAGGGCAGTTTTTACCTCGGCCGATGCCGTGGCATGGGCCGCCCGCGGCGAGAAGGTCATATTGGTACGTGAAGAGACGTCGTCTGAAGATGTCGACGGCATGCATAAGGCGCAGGCTATCCTCACAAGCAAGGGCGGGATGACCTCGCATGCTGCGCTCGTAGCGAGAGGTTGGGGCAAATGCTGTATCGTCAGCTGTGCCGACATGGAGATCAGCAGTAACAACAAATCGTTCAAAATGAAAAGTGGGAAACTGGTGCGCGAGGGCGATTGGATCACGCTCAACGGGACCAAGGGCGCTGTCTACGAAGGAAGCCTGTCCCTCGTCGATGCTGACTTGGAACATAACAAAACGTACAAGGATTTCATGAAGCTCGTGGATAAGGCTCGTCGGCTCGGTGTGCGCACCAATGCCGATACACCAAAGGATGCGAAAAAGGCGCGTGATTTTGGCGCCGAAGGCATCGGCCTCTTCCGCACCGAGCATATGTTTTATGGGGAAGGGAGCGACAAGCCGCTCTTCCTGCTGCGGAAGATGATCATGAGTAAAACGGTCAAGGAACGCAAAGTCGCGTTAGACCAGCTTGCAGTATATGTGAAGAAAGATATCAAGGCTACGATGGAGGTTATGGACGGCCTGCCGGTCACCATCCGCCTGCTCGATCCCCCGCTGCATGAATTCGTGCCTCACAGCCAGGAGAAGCTCGAGGCGCTTGCATCCGAGCTGCGTATCGACATGGCGGAGGTGCACAAGCGCGCCGAGGGGTTGCGCGAAAACAACCCGATGCTCGGTCATCGCGGCGTACGCTTGGGTATTACCTATCCTGAAATCACAGAGATGCAGATCCGTGCTATCCTTGAGGCTGCGGCCGAGCTTATCGCTGCCGGTAAGAAAGCCAATCCTGAGATAATGATCCCGGTCACCTGTGCTGTTACCGAGATTGTCGATCACAAGGAGATTACCGACCGCGTCCATGCCGAAGTATGCAAAAAGATGAATGTGAAGAAGATTCCGTTCATGTTCGGCACCATGATAGAGATACCGCGCGCAGCGCTCACAGCCAATGAGATGGCCGAGACCGCCGAGTTCTTTTCGTTCGGCACCAACGATCTCACACAGATGACATTCGGCTTCAGCCGCGATGATATCGGCTCATTCCTTCCCGATTACCTGAATAAGAAGATATTGAAGGACGATCCGTTTCAGACCATAGATCAGACCGGGGTAGGAGAACTGATAAAGGTCGGCATCGAACGGGGGCGGTCGGTAAGGGCCAAGCTCAAGGTGGGCATCTGCGGCGAACACGGCGGCGATGCGGAATCGGTAAAGTTCTGCCATCGCGTGGGAATGGACTACGTGTCCTGCTCTCCCTTCCGTGTGCCCATCGCGCGTCTTGCCGCTGCGCAGGCTGTGGTGGAGGATAAGAAAATCGAAAAAGAGGGGGCACCATCTGCAGGTGCCAGTCGTGATAAGAAGAAAAAGGCGGCTCATTGATAAACTTGAAGAAGGCTAAGGCGGATATCCTTAGATTAAACATTGGTTATATTCAAAAATATTTTTAGATATGATATAATAACCACTCGGCAGTTTATAGAATGGGAACTTTGTGTCTTGATGACTCTAGATATACCTTCTGGTTTATCGCCATGTGTTGAATTGAGTATAGTCATGTTCTCTAACTGCGTGCAATTTAAATAGAATTCAGGTAGAAGGGAAAAGATGAAACAGGTAGATCGGGTAATTGCCAGTTATAATAACGATAAAAATGCACTCATCCAGATACTTCTCCAGATACAGAAAGAAAACCGATGGCTTCCAGAGGAAGCGCTTAGAAGAGTCAGTAAGAAGCTAGACGTTCCCATCAACCAGATATACCACATAGCCACTTTCTATAAGGCCTTCAGCCTGGTGCCGCATGGCCGTCATTCTCTTGCCGTGTGTCTGGGGACGGCCTGTCATGTGCGGGGTGCACCTCGTTTGCTAGATAAGGTGAGCGAGGTGCTTGGGATTAAGCCGGGCGAGACCAGCAAGGATATGAAATATTCCCTGAACACGGTTAACTGTCTGGGCTGCTGTGCGCTGGGCCCGGTGCTTCAGGTTGATGATGAGTACTATAGCTATCCCTCATCGACAGAACTCAAGAAAATCATCGCAGAGTGCGACTAAAGGGGAATTATGCCACGACTGAAATCTAACGCTGATTTAACTAAGCTCAAGAAGCAGATACTCTCCAAGAGGGCAGGGAAGCGCTATGTCGCTATTAATGCTGCCGGGACCTGCGGCCTGGCATATGGCAGCGATAAATTATATAAAGCCTTCGTGGATGAGATCAAGAAACAGGGGCTTTCGAAAGAGGTGGAGGTGCGGGCTACGGGGTGTCTGGGTTTCTGTGAGAACAGCCCTAAAGTAATGATACTTCCCGATGATATTAACTATTTCAAGGTCAAGCTGGAGGACGTATCAGAGATAGTGTCTAAGACACTGGTGGAGAAGCAGGTAGTTGACCGGCTGCTTTATAAGGATGGCAGTAAAAAGGTTGTTAAAATCGATGATATCCCCTTCTATAGCGGACAGAACCGTATTATCTCCGGCAACAACAGGTATATCGATCCGGAGAACATCGATGATTATATCGCCCTGGGTGGATATACTGCCCTGGCGCAGGTTCTGGGTAAGATCGAGCCGAAACAGGTGCTGGATATAATCAAGAAGGCCAACCTGCGCGGACGCGGAGGCGGCGGTTTCCCGACCGGCGTGAAGTGGGAGACCTCTATAAACGCTCCAGCCGATATCAAGTATGTGATTGTAAACGCAGACGAGGGTGACCCGGGCGCATATATGAACCGGGCCTTACTCGAGGGCAATCCCCACAGCGTGCTGGAGGGTTTGATCATCGGGGCTTACACCGTCGGCTCTTGCGAAGGGTATATATATGTGCGGCAGGAGTATCCACTCGCTATAAAGCACCTCTATGTGGCTCTGGATCAGGCGCGCGAGTACGGGCTGCTGGGCAAGAATATCCTCGGATCGGGATTCGATTTCGACATAATAGTTCACCAGGGTGCAGGTGCCTTCGTATCGGGCGAGTCCAGTGCTCTCATGACTGCAATTGAAGGGCGTGTCGGCGAGCCGCGGCCGAAGTATATCCGCACCGCGGTGAGCGGCGTCAGGGAGAAACCGAGCGTACTCAATAACGTCGAGACGTGGGCTAACGTTCCGCTCATTATCAATAATGGGATTGACTGGTTTACCGGGATCGGTGTCAAGGAGAATTACGGCACCAAGATATTTTCACTGGTGGGCAAAGTTAACAACACCGGATTGGTTGAAGTGCCGCTGGGAACTACGCTGAAGGAGATCATATTCGACTGCGGCGGCGGCATACGCAACGGCAAGAAGTTCAAGGCGGTACAGACCGGCGGGCCCTCGGGCGGATGCATACCGGCGAGCATGCTCGATATGCCGGTGGACTTCGATCAGCTTACCAAGGCTGGCTCGATGATGGGCTCCGGCGGCATGATCGTCATGGACGAGGACTCCTGCATGGTTGATGTGGCGCGCTACTTTCTCGACTTCCTGGCCTTCGAGTCCTGCGGCAAGTGCGTGCCGTGCCGCGAGGGCATACGCCAGATGCTCAAGATTTTGAACCGCATATGCGACGGCAAGGGCGTCGAAAGCGATATCCGGACGCTGGAGGAGCTGGCCGATTTGCTCAAAGACGCTTCGCTTTGCGCTCTAGGACAGACGGCGGCTAACCCGGTGATGAGTACCATCAAGTACTTCAGGGATGAGTACGAGGCGCACATCAAAGAGAAGCGCTGCCCCGCAGGTGTCTGCAAGTCTCTGGTTTCATACTTCATAGTCCCTGAGAAATGTCAGGCATGTCAGATATGTTTGCGCGAGTGCCCGGTGTCTGCAATCAAGGGCGAGAAGAATATTGTGCATGTGATCGACCAGAGTAAATGCACCAAGTGTGGCTCATGTATAGAGGTCTGCCCGGCGAAGTTCAGCGCAGTAGTGAAGATATCCGGAAAGCCTGTTCCTCAGGCGCCGGTAAGGATGGAAGTGACACGCAAGAAAGAGGCTAAAAGCTAATGAAGACGGTTAGTTTAAATATAGACGGCAAGGCTGTAACCTCTGAAGAGGGTAAAACTCTTATTGATGCGGCCAACAGCGTTGGCATCAAAATTCCGACGCTTTGTTATAACGAGAAGCTGGCCCCATATGGCGGCTGCAGGATATGCACAGTAGAAATAACCAAGAATAAGAAGAAACGCCTCGTGACTGCCTGTGTCTATCCTGTCGAGGAAGGGCTCGAGGTTAGGACGGATACCCCTGAAGTAAGGAAAATCCGTGCCACCGTTTTGGATCTGCTTCTGGCCTCATCTCCAACAGCGAAGAATGTGCTTGAGATGGCGAAGCAATACGGTATTACCAAGAAGCATTTCGAAGCTGAAAAGACTAATTGTATCCTCTGTGGCCTGTGTGTGCGTTACTGCCACGAGGTCAAAAAAGCGAACGCTATCGGGTTTGTTGGTCGTGGCATTGAGCGCCGGGTAGTTTTCTTCCCTGAGATCGCCACAACAGTATGTGCCAGTTGCCGAGAGTGTTTCAGCCTCTGTCCAACGGCCAAACTGCCCTCAGAGACTGACGGAGTCTCCTTCGAGAACCTAACGCTAGGGGATTTTCTCAAAGTTAAGTAGCTCTACTACTTATACAAGGAAAAGAAAGGCGTTTATGGACTTGCCTTCCTCCATTCATTTGGCTAATTCTGACATTCGTCGAAGGCTTGAGGAAAGCGAGGGGCGATTGTCCCCTTATGCCGCAAAAAGTCAGTTAACCAAGGGAAGGATACGTAGCGAAGACCTCTGCCCAATGCGTACAGAATTTCAGCGTGACCGTGATCGTATCATTCACAGCAAGTCGTTCCGTCGCCTGATGCATAAAACGCAGGTTTTTATCGCTCCTGCAGGCGATCATTATAGAACGCGGCTTACTCATACTTTAGAGGTGTCGCAAATTGCCAGGTCTATAACTCGCGCCCTGAATTTGAACGAAGATTTGACTGAGGCCATATCCCTTGGACATGATCTGGGGCATACACCCTTCGGTCATATGGGGGAGGATATCCTAAATGAGTTGTATCCCGAGGGATTCCGCCATAATGAGCAAAGCCTCAGGGTAGTGGACATACTGGAAAAAGATGGGCAGGGTTTAAACTTGACATGGGAGGTCAGGGACGGTATCCTTAATCACTCCAAAAACTGGACGGATATCCTCGATGAGGGTGGAGGGATAGCTTCTACGCTGGAAGGACAAATATGCAGGCTGGCCGATGCTGTGGCCTATATTAATCATGATATAGATGACGCGATCCGGGCAGGCATAATAACTGAGAGCGATCTCCCCGCCGATGTTAGCCGCTTATTAGGCAGTACAAGTAGAGACAGGATAAATTCTCTAATCATTGATATAGTCAGCTTTGCGTTAAAGACTGGGGCAGGAAGCGGTGGTCCTCCCCAGATCGGTATGAGCCCTATAGTGCGTGAGGCAGCCAATACGTTAAGGCAGTTCTTATTGAAAAGGGTTTATGGCGTAGCCAGGGAGGAGGCGGAGCAGGCGCAGGAAGTGGTTCGTGCTCTATACCAGTATTTTATCAGGAATGCTGAAAAACTGCCTGACGAATACAGATTAGTTCATGGCGGCATCGAGCGCAGCGTTGTAGATTACATATCAGGCATGACCGACAGGTATGCGCTGGAAACTTTCAGCGAGATGTGTTCGACTCCATAGGTGGGGACAATGGGCAATATCGACGACATAAAAGAGAAGATAGATATAGTAGATCTCGTCTCAGGTTACGTGACGCTGCAGAAATCGGGGCGCAACTTTAAAGCATTATGCCCATTTCATAGTGAAAAGACACCTTCGTTCTTCGTATTCCCCGAGAAAGGCTCCTGGCATTGTTTCGGTGGTTGTGGGATCGGGGGCGATATCTTCTCGTTCGTTATGAAGAAGGAAGGCCTGGACTTCGGCGCGGCGCTGAAGTTGCTGGCGGATCGGGCCGGGGTGAAGCTAGAGTCGAAAGCTAAAGAGCAGGCGAAGGATAGTAGCTTTGACAGGTTATATGAAATCAATGAAGCAGCCGCCGCGTATTATCACGACATGCTTATCAACGGCAGGGCTGGGGAGCCGGTGCGGCACTATCTTAATAAGCGCGGCATTGCTAAAGGGGCGATAGAAGAGTTCCAGTTAGGATTGAGCCTTGACAGTTGGGATGCTCTAAGCAGACATCTCGTTGCGCAAGGATGTAAGTTCGAAGAAATGTTGAGGGCAGGGCTGGTAGTGGCTAAAGAGGATGGCGGCTACAGGGACCTGTTTCACAACAGGCTCATGATCCCGATAAGGAACCAGACAGGCCGTGTAGCAGGCTTCGGCGCACGCGTCCTCGACAGCAGTCAGCCGAAATATCTTAATTCCCCTCAGACGCCGGTGTTCGATAAGAGCGGTTTATTATATGGGCTGGATTTGGCTAAAAAGGCGATCAAAGAATCCGACCTGGCGATCATCGTGGAGGGGTATATCGATGTAATATCCGCCCATCAATACGGCTCGAAGAATGTTATAGCGCCGATGGGCACCTCTCTGACTTCCAAGCAGATAGCTCTTATAAAAAAGCTTACCAAGAATATCGCCCTGGCGCTGGATTCCGATGCCGCCGGAGAACAGGCGACATTGAGGGGCTTGGATGTTGCGAGGCAGGCTCTCAGTAGGGCGGTCGATTACCGGGAGCGCGGATGGCTGGATGGGGAATCCAAGGTGGAGGGTGGACTTAAGGTGATCCTGATGCCTCCAGGGAAGGACCCCGACGAGGTGATACGCGATCAGCCTGAAGAGTGGCAGCGGTTGGTTGGTGACGCCATGCCGGTTATGGACTATTTCTTTGAGGCGGCGGTATCTAAGTTTGATCCTAACACTGACAGCGGGCGTTCGGCTATAATAGACCGGCTGCTGCCGCGTATCATGGAGATATCGGACGTAGCAGATAAGGAAATATGTTTTAGAAAGCTCGGCAAACTGGCTGGCGTGGCAGAAAAGACGTTATTGGCTAAGGCAGCGCAAATCCAGCCGACGAAATGGGAGAAAGGCCTCAAGCCGGTGTCTATCCCAAGCTTGGCTATGTCCAAGTATCCGCTGGAGGAATATTGCTTGATTTTGCTATTGCAGAAGCCATATCTGCGAGAGGGTGCGTTAGCGCTTTCACTGGAGCATTTCGAGGGCACGGAGAACAGAGAGATATTTGTAGCGTGGATAAATAATCCTGATATCGAAAAGGTACGGGGCAGCCTTGATGTCAGTCTGCATGAATATCTTGATAAACTCTTGACCAGGGTATTGCCCCCGGCGAAGGAAAAAGATTTTGAGGTCGCTTTAGCTGACTGCATCAGGCGGCTGTGGGAGCAACGCCTGCGCAGGCTGAAGTCTTTTGAGGCTGTGCTGATATCTGAAGCTGAGTCGGAGGGCGATAAAAATATCATTAAAGAGCAGGTAGAATTACTGCTTCAGAGGTCTTTAGAGCCTACTACTCAGCTAAAGGATATTTTTGAGAAGGCGAAGAGAGGAGGGAGGGGAATTCGAAAATGACGATGCGAGAAGATGGCGGTTTAGATAAATTGCTTAATCCTAAGCTTCACACTGAGAATCACGATGATGCCCATGATATTGTGCCTGAACATGATCTGGGTGCGCTGGCGGAGCTCTATACAGCCCTGTCACACAGCGATATCAGCGAAAGAGAAGGTAAGCCGCATCACGAATGGGCGGAGGATGCTGTAGAAGTTGCCGAAGACGAGGTCATAGAGCCCGAGGTAGAACAGGAAGTAGATCTTGAGAAGGCACTTGATATTGAGGAGCAGGACATAATTGATGACCCTGTCCGTCTGTATTTAAGGGAAATCGGGAATGTATCCCTGCTTAATGCCAGCGAGGAAAAGGTTTTGGCAAGCAAGATGGAGCGGGATCGGCATATTAAACGGATACGGGATGGCTGGTTTGCCAGGAATGGTGTTCCTATCACCTCCAGCGAAATTATACTGGTTATACTGCGACAGCTTTGTGAGGCAGCTCCACTCATGCAGCTTATTGAGGAGGAGTTGGGCCTAAGCCCTGCCAGTTCTCTGGTTGAGAGGATATCGGATCCGGATTTTAGGAAGGCTGTAGATGCTGCTATAGATCAGCAACTCATAGAAATCACCGCAGAACACAGCGAAGTTAATGTCAGTGATACCGGCATCGCAATGGTAAACCTTTCACTCAACAGCAGCCTGATACCGCCGAGGGTGATGGAGATGCTGGAGGATAAGGTCACGGGCGAAGTGAGTTATCTCCTGGCGCAGCCTCGATTTAAGACATCGCTCCAGGCCAAAGAGAAAGAGTTCGATGCCTATTTTGAGCAGGTCGTATATGAGGCAGCCAGAGCTGAAAAGCATCTCACGGAAGCTAACCTGCGCCTTGTAGTGAGCGTAGCGAAGAAGTACATCGGCAGGGGTATGACACTGCTTGATCTGATACAGGAAGGCAATATCGGCCTCATCAGGGCGGTTGAGAAGTTCGACTATCGCAAAGGTTATAAGTTCAGCACATACGCTACATGGTGGATCAGGCAGGCTATCACCAGATCCATAGCCGACCAGGCGCGCACTATACGGATACCGGTCCATATGGTAGAAACAATAAACAAACTTCTGCGTGTAAGCCGCCGCCTCGTTCAGGAGCACGGCAGGGAACCTACCAGCGAGGAAATAGGCAAGGGCATGGAGGTGACTCCGGAGAAGGTGCGTGAGATTATTAAAGTGTCACAGGAGCCCGTGTCGCTTGAGACCCCGATCGGCGAAGAGGAAGATAGCCATCTCGGTGATTTTATCGAGGATCGGAGTGCGCTGGCGCCGCCGGATGCGGCTTCGCATCAGCTTTTAAAGGAGCAGATAGATGAGGTATTGTGCACACTCAATCCCCGTGAGCGCCGTGTGCTTCAGCTGAGGTTCGGTCTCGAGGACGGGCGCAGCCGTACACTGGAGGAGGTGGGGCGCGAGTTCGGGGTTACCAGGGAAAGAATACGCCAGATAGAGGCCAAGGCGTTGAGAAAACTGCGGCACCCCAGCCGCTCGAAGAAGCTCAAGGATTATCTTGAATAAGCTGAGCAAAAAGGCTGTCAGGAATATATTCATTACAACGTGCGGCGTGTTCGCAGTGATATTCCTTATCTCGGGCATCTTCTTTTATCTCGTTACCGGCCCGGTATCTACGGCTGACTGGGGGGTGGACTGGATAACCGCGACGAGTGAATTAACGGCCAGCCTTGACAGTAAAATAGATGAACTAAAAGAAGATATTGAAACCGCTTCAAGCGGGGAGGAACTTGTTCTTGAGATCACGCAGGAGGAGGCCACCTCCAAGCTGGACCAACTAGCCCGGCAGGGGAACATTTCCATAGATACGGACTATCCGCAGGTCTACTTCAGCCAGGGTGCAGTGTGCGCTTCAGCGAAAATCCATGTTGGTATTTGCATTGAGACGTCTGTGCAAATTGAGATTAAAGCGAAAGATGGGAAGCCCGATTTTACCGTCAAGCGCCTCGATTTCGGCAGGCTGATACTTCCTAAAACTCTGATCAATAATGTTATGACCGCTTTTGAGCATGAACTGGGGAAACGCTGGGATGAATTAGCGGTTACTATTAAAGAAATCGAAATCGAGCCGGGAGTGCTGATAGTCACGATGGTGAAAAAATAGGGAAGCTCTGAGTAGGTGCTGATCAACCCCCTGTATCCCCCAGTCATGGTCCTTCCCATTTCGGGAAGGATTCCGCGGAAGGACACCTCTACTGGTCGACGTATAAGATATCAATCTCCTGTGTTATCCATTGTCGGGGGTCTTTAAAAGTATAGTGGATATATGATTATCGTCGAAGTGTAGAGCTCCTAGCATGAGGTATCCAGCAGTTTCAAGGGCTATATAGCCTTAGCGGAACATCTTGCCCAGGTTCCCCAGCCCGCCCAGACCTCCCTTTTTCATTCGGGATACTTGTTTCATGATTTTCTGGGTCTGGCGGAACTGGTTCAATAACTGGTTCACATCTTGGGTCGTGGTTCCGCTGCCGCCGGCGATGCGGCGCTTGCGTTTGCCGTCTATGATATCGGGATTGCGCCGTTCCTGCGGTGTCATTGAAAGTATCATCGCCTCTATCTTCTTCAGCTTCTTGTCGTCTACAGCCTCGGGATTTTTGTTAGCGATGGATGATAGTCCCGGGATCATCTCTACCAGCTGGCTGAACGACCCCATTTTCTTCAGTTCGCGGAGTTGAATTAGAAAGTCCTCCAGGTCGAAGGTGGCATGTTTTACCTTCTCCCCCAGCTTCTGCACCTGTTCCGCATCGAAAGCTTTCTCTGCCTTTTCAATCAGTGTGAGCATGTCGCCCATGCCGAGGATGCGCGAGGCCAGACGGTCAGGGTAGAACGGCTCCAGAGCATCCATCTTCTCGCCGGTTCCTATGAACTTCACAGGCACACCGGTGACTGATTTTATCGAAAGCGCGGCCCCGCCGCGGGCGTCGCCGTCCATCTTGGTCAGGATCAGGCCGGTGAGCCCCAGCTTGGCATGAAATTCGGATGCGGCATTCACCGCGTCCTGTCCGGTCATGGCATCAACAACGAGCAGAACCTCGGCAGGCTGAAGTACTTTTTTAACCTCCGCTACTTCCTTCATGAGCTCTTCGTTTATATGAAGGCGCCCGGCAGTGTCGGCTATGACCCAGGTAGATGCCAGTTCATTAGCCCGCTTCAAAGAATTGGCACATACTGCAGGAGCTTTTGAAGTGAGGCTTTCGCTATATACAGGCAAGTTGAGCTGCTTCCCCAGGGCAATAAGCTGGTCGATAGCGGCGGGACGCTGCATATCAGCGGCTACGAGAAGCGGACGTTGCCCCTGGTTTTTCAAATGGAGCGCCAGTTTTGCCGCCGTTGTCGTCTTGCCTGAGCCCTGCAATCCGGCCAGCATAATAACTGTAGGGGGGTGGTTGGCCGTCGCCAGACGGCTGGGCGCTCCCCCTAGGATGGAAGTGAGTTCCTCGTTGGTGATCTTTATCACCTGCTGCGCGGGCGTCAGGCTCTCCAGTACATTACTTTGCAGCGCCCTCTCGCGCAGCTTTGCCACGAAATCCTTGACCACCTTGAAGTTAACATCGGCTTCAAGGAGTGCAAGCCGTACCTCGCGTAGCGCCTCGTCGATATCCTTTTCCGTGAGCTTGCCCTTGCTCCCCAGACCTTTAAAGACTGCATTCAGTTTTTCTGATAACGTCTCAAACATCGGCTCACCTTAAGCTAGGACAATTGTAATCGGCATCGGTTCACTAATCAAGGTATAAGGTGTTGTGAAGGTTATGATAGAATAGTGTCACACAAAAACGGAGAACATCGATGGAGAAACTTACCTTTTACGGCGGCGTTGGCGAGATCGGCGGGAACAAGATATTGGTCGAGGTGGACGGCGCGCGCGTCTGGCTCGATTTCGGCATGAGCTTCAAACAGTCGAACCTGTATTTCGATGATTTCCTCCAGCCGAAGCGGTATAACGGCGTTATCGATTTCCTGGAGATGGGCCTTCTACCTGTATTACCCGATATGGGTGGCTTCTATCGCCAGGATTACTTATCCCATACAGGAATGGCGGTCGAATCATGTCCTGCGTACGATGCGGTTTTGCTCAGTCACGCCCATGCCGATCATGCGTCGTACATACATTTCGTACGCAGTGACATTTCCATCTATGCTATGGATGTGACGAAGCGGATGCTGGCCTCGATGGAAGAGACGTCCGGAGGAGGTTCGTTCTGCGATTACCTGACCCTCAAGGAGTCATTCAAGCTGAGGGAAACCGCCAAGGGGACGCTGTCAAAGGCCAGAGGCGATGATGCGAGGGTAGCAAGAGCCTTCAATGGACTTACCCCGGGTGAAGAATTTTCAATCGGTGATATAAAGGTTGAGGCCATACCGGTGAACCACTCGCTCCCAGGGGCCTGCGGCTACTTGATCCACACGTCTCAGGGCGTCATCGTTTATACGGGCGATCTGCGGTTTCACGGATATGCTGGGGAGCTTACCGAGGAGTTCGTGCGGCGCGCCGCGGCCTCTGAGCCCATTGCCCTCATTTGTGAGGGGACTCGGATCGATCAGAAAGAGGGTTCTACTGAGCAGGATGTTCAGGAGAAGGTAGCTGGTGTGGTGCAAAAGACCAAGAACCTCGTCATAGCCAACTATCCCTGGAAGGATATCGAGAGGCTTAGAAGCTTTTATGAGGTCGCCAGGGCTACCGGTCGGAAGCTGGCGTTGAGTTTAAAGCAGGCTTATTTGCTGCAGCAGCTTGAGGGCAGCGACGCTGGCGCTCCATCGCTCGATGACGAAAATATCGTCATCTACGTCGATAGAAAAGGCTGGGGCTTGATAACCAAATCGGATCGCCTCGCTTATCCCGATAGCATCGTTAAGCAGGACTATGCGACATGGGAGCGGGAGTTCCTCGACCTCCCTAACTGTGTAACCTGTGATGATATCCATCGCCGTCAGGGGGATTTCATTGTACGAATAGATTTCTTTGACCTCACGGATTTGATCAATATCAGGCCGAATGCAGGGTCGAGCTATATCTGGTCCAAGACCGAGCCTTTCGATGATGAAGGCGAGATCGAGCAGGGCAAGGTGGAGAGGTGGCTCGAGCACTTCGGGCTCATGCCGTATGAGAAGGCGCATGTCTCCGGACATGCATCCGGCACTGAGATAAAACGTCTGATAAAAGAGATAAACCCGAAGAAGCTGTTTCCGGTACATACGGAACAGCCTGACCTTTTCTCTGAACTTAAAGGCATGGATATAGTTATTCCCGAAAAGGGCAGGGAATATATACTATGATTCCTATTAAGCTATCGCTGCGAAATTTCATGTGCTATCGGGAGGCGTCTTTGTCTTTCGAAGGCATCCATGTAGCTTGCCTCGGCGGTGATAACGGCAACGGAAAGTCTGCGCTCCTCGACGCGATGACGTGGGCGCTCTGGGGCAAGTCAAGGGCTAAAACCGATGATGAACTGATACACCTTGGTATGACAGATATGGAGGTGGAGTTCGAGTTCGCCGTCGGAAGGGAACGCTACCGGGTGATACGCAAACGTTCCAAGTCGAAGACGCGGCGTGCCGGGCAATCGCTGCTTGATTTCCAGGTCGCTGCAGGGGAGAGCTTCCGATCGATATCGGGTAATGCTCTCCGTGAAACGGAGCATAAGATCATCGATACCTTGCGCATGGATTACGATACTTTTATCAACAGCGCCTATCTGGTGCAGGGGCGCGCCGATGAGTTCAGCAAGAAAGAGCCGTCAAAGCGCAAGCAGGTGCTGGCCGATATCCTGGGGCTCTCGCGCTATGATGAGCTTGAAGAACGGGCCAAGGAGCATGCCAAGGACGAGCAAAGCGCGGCCAAGGAACTGGAGATCGCCATCGCGCAGATGGATAAAGAAGTCGCTGAAAAGGGAACGTATGAAACTGAACTTCGCAGTGTCAGCGATACTGTTATTCAACTTAAGCAGGAATGGCAAGGGCTTCAGGATGCCGTTCGAGTTTTACAGGAGCGTAAGCAAAGCCTGGATTTAAAGAAGGAACAGCAAGGGGAGATAGAAAAGCGCATCAAGCAGGCGCAGGGCGCCATCGGCTCATTCGACGAGCGTGTTCAGGAGCATCGCAAACGGATTGAGAAATTTGAATCGATAGTTGCGGCTTACAGCGATGCGGCGGCAAAGATCAAGGTGCATCTCGAAGAGCTTGCTTCAAAAGAGGATGAGCTGGACAAGAAGCGGGCTCAGCTTCAGGAGCTTTCCAATCTAGTCCACTCTCTCGTGAACGAGAATAACAAGCTGAAAGAAGAGATGGCAGAGCTGCGTAAAAAGCTCGATATGTTTTCGTCTGAGGAGGCCGAGTGCCCTCTGTGCGGCACGGAACTGGGAGTGGAAGGGCGCACCAGGATAATGGAGAACTATCAAACGCAGGGATTGGAGAAGAAAGAGCTTTTCCGCGTGAACGAGGAGGAAAAGAACCGGATCGAGGCGACGGCGAAATCGCTCAAGGCTGAGATCAGCGGGCTGGAACGAACGGTACGTGAGGGTCGCGAGCTGTATGCCAGACGTGCCGCGGCGCTGGATAAGGACTATGAGGAAGCGCAGAGTTCGTTACCGGACGAGCGTGAGGCTTTAAAGAAGGCGGAGGAGGACATGCGGACGTGGCGGGATACCCTCGATGCGGAGATTAAAAATCGTGAAGCTCAAAAAGCTGAGATGGTGGGCATGCCTGAAGTGGAGGCCAGGCTCGGTGCGGCGAAGAAGGATTTCAATGATATCGCCAAAAGGCTGGAGCAGGGGCGCCAGCTCATGGGCTCGGTTAAGGAAAGGCTGGAGCGCTGTGCCAGCCTTGAGCGCAGCCGGGGGGAGAAATTGGCATTGCGGGAGGCAGTTACAAAAGAGCAGAAGATATACGAGGAACTGGCATTGGCTTTCGGCAAGAAAGGCATACAGGCCATGCTTATCGAGAATGCTCTGCCAGAACTGGAGGAAGAAGCAAATAGTCTTCTGTCGCGCATGACTGATAACCGTATGAGTGTGAGGATAGAATCGCAAAGAGCCCTGAAGAGCAAGGAGGGCGAGGCGGAGACGCTCGATATCAATATCGGGGACGAGCTGGGCACGCGCCGCTATGAGATGTACAGCGGCGGAGAGGCGTTCCGTATAGACTTCGCTTTGCGCATTGCCCTGTCGAAGCTGCTGGCGCGGCGCGCGGGTGCACCGCTGCCCACGCTGATTATCGATGAAGGTTTCGGCTCGCAGGACGCCAATGGCCGCGAACGGCTGGTGGAGGCGATTAATTCCATTCAGGATGATTTCGAGAAGATTTTAGTTATCACGCATATTGACGAGATGAAGGAATCCTTCCCCGTACGTATAGAGGTGACCAAGGGCGCAGACGGTTCGAAAATACAGGTAATTTAAGAGGTTGACAGGCGGGATGTTTTTAGGTTTTAATCTATTAAACATAATTATTATCGATATAACGATTATGGAATTTATTTGATTCCCAACGGGTAAAGCAGAGATGAACACAGAGGCAACAGTGAAAAAGACAGAGCCGATGACGGCAGCCTTCATCGCCATGAAGGGGCCGTTCTCCCTGATCAACGAAGCGTTCGGCAAGCTGTTTGCCTTTGTGGCCGAGAAAGGTTTTATTCCGGCGGGACCTCCGTCGGGTGTCTATTTCAACTCCCTGGAGCAGGTATCTAAGGAAGAGCTTCAATGGGAACTACGGGCCCCGATAGCTGGTATCTGCGACTCATCGGGACCGGATGAGAGGGGTCTGGGGTTCCGGTGCCTGGAAGAAACTACCGTAGCCTCTACTATCCACAGGGGGCCTTTCTCCAATATCGGCGATACTTATAATAAACTTACATCATGGATAGCTAATAACGGTTATCAAATTATCGGTCCGTGCGAGGAGGTCTATCTTACCGAGCCGGGCAACACGCCGCCAGCCGAGATTCTTACTGAGGTCAGGTTCCCCGTAAGTAAGAAATAGGCATATATCATAGAATTGCAGGCCATCGTTTGAGGGTAGATGGCCTTTTTGTTCTTAGGAGGAGTTGAAAGTCCTGGTCAACCCCCTGCTATCCCCCAAGATTGGGGGAATCGTTATCCAAACCCCCTGATAGTCCCCCATACTTTGGGGGACTATGAAAAAGGCTGGGGGACACCCCCAGTTCCCCCGCCAGAGGGACCACCCTCTGGACTTCCCAACACTAAAGACGTTTGTCTAAAACGAGACAAGGGAGGACACTCCTAGTACCCCGGTCCTTCCGTGGAAGGACACCTCTATTTACCCCTGATTTTCTCCAAAGCATATTCGGCGGTTTTGCAGACCCATGCATCCTCGTGTTTCAGACACTCGGTTAAGGCCGGGATGGCGGCCTTGGCAGCTAGCCCGATAGCGGCCAGCGCCTTGGCGGCGCCGCCGCGCAGGAGAGATCCTCACCGGCAAGCACCTCGATAAGAGCCGGCACCGATTCAGGGTCGGCAGACTGTTCCAAGTAAACCACCGCCCAGTAGCGTGCTTCAGGGTCTTGATGATTCAGCTGCCTGATATATATTTGTAATTCTTCCTTGCTCAAGTTCTATCCTCGATTCCTGCTCTATTATACTTTGACTTGGCAGCGCTTTTCGATAGTACATTCGCTAAATACTGGCCTGTATAGGAAGATTTCACCTTGGCGATTTCCTCCGGCGTGCCGGTGGCGATGACATACCCCCCTTTGTCGCCGGCGCCCGGGCCCAGGTCGATTATATAATCTGCATTCTTAATCATATCAAGGTGGTGCTCGATAAGCACTACCGTATTGCCGGCGTCGGCGAGCCGGTGTAGCACTTGCAGCAGCGCCGCCGCGTCCTCGAATGAAAGGCCGGTGGTCGGCTCGTCGAGGATGTAAAGCGTCCGGCCAGTCGAACGCTTGGACAGCTCGGAGGAGAGCTTCACCCTCTGCGCCTCCCCGCCGGAGAGCGTCGTCGCCGGCTGCCCCAGTCTTATATAACCAAGACCGACGTCGTTCAGCGTCACCAGCTTGTTTTTCAGCTTGGGGACGTTCTCGAAGAACGACAGCGCCTCGGCCACGGTCATATCGAGTACCTCGGCGATGTTCCTGCCTTTGAAATAGACCTCCAGCGCCTCGCGGTTGTAGCGCTTGCCGTGGCACACCTCGCACGGCACGGTGACGTCCGGAAGGAACTGCATCTCTATGTGGATGTAGCCATCGCCTTGGCAGGCCTCGCAGCGGCCGCCCTTGACGTTGAATGAGAAACGCCCGGCCTTGTATCCGCGTGCCCGCGCCTCGGGCACCGTGGCGAACAGTTCCCGTATTGGGGTGAAGGTGCCGGTGTAGGTGGCGGGGTTTGAGCGCGGCGTGCGGCCGATGGGCGACTGGTCGATGTTCACCACCTTGTCGATGTGCTCCAGCCCGTCGATGCCGTCGCAATCGCCCGGGCGCTCCTTGGCCCTGTAGAAAAGCTGCGCCAGCTTCTTATGGAGTATATCGCCGATGAGCGTGCTCTTGCCCGATCCCGATACGCCCGTGATGCATACCAGCTTCCCCAGCGGTATGTGCACGTCGATGTTCTTGAGGTTGTTCTGGCGCGCCCCGCGAATCATAATCTCACTGCCGGACCCGGGGCGCCGCTTTCTGCGAAGCGGTATCTCCTTGCGCCCGCTGAGATAGTTGCCCGTGCTTGACTCTGTGCAATTCATAATATCTTGCAGCGTTCCGGTGATGACGATCTCCCCGCCATGCTCGCCGGCGCCGGGTCCCATGTCAATGATATAATCGGCGGCGCGCATCATGGCCTCGTCGTGCTCGACTACAATGATGGTGTTGCCCAGGTCGCGCAGCTTCTTCAGCGTCTTGATGAGGCGGTAGTCGTCGGCCGGGTGCAACCCGACGGTAGGCTCGTCGCAGATATATAGCACGCCCATAAGGCCGCTGCCGATCTGCGTCGCCAGCCTTATGCGCTGCGCCTCGCCGCCGGACAGGGTGCTCGACGCGCGGTTTACGCTGAGATAGTCGAGCCCGACATCCCTTAAGAAGCCCAGCCTGCCGCTGATCTCCTTGAATATCTGCCGGCCGATGTGCATTTCACGTTCGCTGATCGCAGGCTTAGCTTTGCCGCCGGTGAGGGACTCGACCCATTGTATCGCCTGATTTACGGACATCGCGCTTACCTCTGCGATGTTCTTTCCGACTATCGTCACAGCCAGCGCCTCGGGCTTGAGCCGCAGTCCGTTGCATACCGGGCACGGGCGGCTCATCATATAGCGCTCTATCTCGGAGCGGACAAAGTCGGACTCGGTGTCCCTGAAGCGCCGCTCCAGGTTGCGGATCACGCCCTCGAACTGTGTCTCATATTCAAACATTTTGCCGAGCTGGGTCTCATGCCTCATGGTGAGCTGCTGCCCGCCGCTGCCGTAGAGTACGATATCGAGCTGATCCTGGGTCAGATTCTTAAGCGGCGTATTCACCGAGAATCCGAATTTATGCGCCACGGATTCAAGCATGCTCATGTACCACGGGCTCAGCGAGCCGGACCTGGTCCACGCCAGTATGGCGCCCTCGGCGATAGACAAATTCTTGTTCGGTACAACCATCTCCACATCGATCTCCAATTTAATGCCGAGGCCGGTGCATTCCGGACATGCGCCGTGCGGGCTGTTGAAGCTAAAGCTGCGGGGCTCTATCTCGCCTATGCTGATGCCGCAGCGCGCGCAGGCGAACTGCTCCGAGAAGAGAAACTCCTCGCCGTCTATGACCTGCACGAGAACTACGCCCTTTCCCAGCTTGAGCGCGGTCTCCACCGAGCCGGCCAGCCGCCCCTTCTGCTCCTGGCCCTCTATGACAAGACGGTCGATCACTGCCTCTATGGTATGGTTTTTGTACCGGTCCAGATCAATATCTTCCGAGAGGTCGCGGGTTTTCCCATTGACCCTCACGCGGACATACCCCGCCTTCCTCAGATCATCGAATACGCTTAGATGTTCGCCCTTGCGGTCTTTAATGATGGGTGACATGATTACGATTCTTGCCCCTTGCGGAAGCTCTGCAAGTGAATCGACTATCTGCTGCACCGTCTGCTGGGATATCTCCTGTCCGCACTTGGGGCAGTGCGGGTGTCCGATGCGGGCGAAGAGCAGCCTGAGATAGTCGTAAACCTCGGTAACAGTGCCCACCGTGGAACGCGGGTTCTTTGCCGGGCCTTTCTGATCGATGGATATGGCCGGGCTGAGCCCTTCGATATAGTCTACATCGGGCTTTTCCATGCGTCCCAGGAACTGCCGCGCGTAGGCCGAGAGCGATTCGACATACCTGCGCTGGCCCTCGGCGTATATGGTATCGAAAGCAAGCGAGCTTTTCCCCGAGCCGGAGACTCCGGTGATCACCACCAGCCTGTCCCTGGGGATGGTGACATCGATATTCTTGAGATTGTGCTCGCGGGCACCTTTGACAACTATCGCATCCAGTGGCATATTTGAGTAATCAACCCCCTGTTATCCCCCAGTCTTGGGGGATTTTTAAAAAATCTGGGGGGCACCCCCAGTTCCCCCGTCAGGAGAATTTCTCCTGAACCTCTTTACGTCGATGTGTGGGGCAGGTATTTTCCAAACCCCCGGTCCTTCCGCGGAAGGACACCTCTAGTTGTCGGAGTATGGGGCAATTATTGTCCAACCCCCTGTTATCCCCCATACTTTGGGGGACTTAAAAAGAATTAGGGGACACCCCTAATCCTTCCGCGGAAGGACCGGCAGGAAGAGTCCTGCACCTCTTTTTGTACCTTAGCAAAGAATCGCAATCTTTTATTTTAACACGGAGAAAATGGTTAGAATAGAGTCTATAGCATTGTTTGGGTAAGGGACTCCACCCAGTTGACAGGTTTTTAGGTTTGTGTATACTGTGATACACAGTGGGCCTGGATAAAGGTTTCGGCATTACAAACCCATAGAGGCACGGTACCTGTTCTACTAGCAGTCAAGTTCAGTCACGGAAGTCCGTCGTACGGGGGCTCGAAGCTGCATCTGCAAGGGAACCACTCGGAGGATCAAAGGAGGTCACGTATGGCATTTCAAGACAAGACACTGACGTGTCGTGATTGCGGGAAGGAATTTGTGTTCAGCGCGGGCGAGCAGGAGTTCTACCAGTCCCGGGGACTAGAGAGAGAGCCTGCGCGGTGCAAAGATTGTCGTGTCGTGAGGCGGCGCAACCGCTCCGGTGAAACCCGCCCGATGTTTGCAGTGGTCTGTGCATCATGCAACAAGGAGACTGAGGTTCCCTTTGAGCCCAGGGGAGACCGCCCGGTGTACTGCAACGACTGCTTCCAAAAAGTCAGAAGCACAAAGTAATTAATAAGAATAATATTCGATAAGCCGAGAGATAAAAACACCTTCCTCGGTTTTATTTTTTGGAGGGAACGGTGCATGTTGGTACCTGCATTGTAAAGCTTCGCCTGCCTGAAAATGGTTCCCTCAAGGGGAAAAGGCATGTTTCCAAGTCTATAGTCGAGAGGGTGAAGAACAGGTTCAACGTCTCCATAGCCGAGGTTGAGGACCAGGATTTGTGGCAGTCTTTAACGCTGGGGATATCCTGTGTCTCCAACAGCGCGCCGCACGCCAATGAAATCCTCTCAAAAGTGGTGAATTTCATTGAGAACAACAGGTTCGATGCGGAACTGGTCGATTATGAGATAGAGATCATCAATGCCCTCTGAAATCGAATCCTCAGCATTTTTATCCCGCATCAAAGAATCATCCGCATATACCGACCGGATAGCGCATATCGAGCGCATAAACCCCCGCAGCGCAAGATATGGCGAGATTTCTCAGCCCCTGCACCCCGCCCTGCAGCAAGCCCTGGAGGACGCCGGGCTGTTCCCCCTCTACAGCCACCAGGCGCAGGCGATAAACGCCTCCCGTTCCGGCTCCAATGTGTTCATCGTGACGCCCTCCGCCAGCGGAAAGACGCTTAGCTATAACGTGCCGGTGCTGGACCGCATGCTGTCGCACAGCCGCAGCCGCGCGCTGTACCTGTTCCCCACCAAGGCGCTGGCGCAGGACCAGCTGCGCGGCCTGGGCGAGCTCATAGATCTGTTCCCGCCGTCGACGATCAAAGACTCGGACTGCACCACATTCGACGGTGACACGCTTAAGGAAGACCGACGCGATATAAAGAGGTCGGCACGCATCGTGCTCAGCAATCCAGATATGCTGCACGTCGGCATCCTGCCCAACCACGAGTCGTGGTCTTCGTTCCTGCGCAACCTGTCGTATGTCGTCGTGGATGAGGCGCACGTGTACCGCGGCGTGTTTGGCTCCAACGTGGCCAACGTCCTGCGCCGTTTGCGTCGTTTATGTCAGCAGTACGGCTCGTCGCCGCAGTTCATCTGCTGCTCGGCTACCATCGCTAACCCTAAAGAACATATCGAAAACCTGGTCGGCCTGCCGTTCGAGATTATCGATGTCGATGGCTCGCCGTACGGAGGCAAAGACTTCGTCTTCTGGAATCCGCCGCTGCTGGCCAAGGATGGCGGCAGCGAGGCGCGGCGTAGCGCCAACTCAGAGTCGAGCCTGCTCTTTACCGAGCTGGTCAAGTCCAATATGCGCACCATCGATTTTGCCAAGTCACGCAAGCTGACCGAGCTCATTTACATGTATACGCGCGACCGCCTGCGCAAGGAGGCGCCGCGGCTGGCGGAGAAGATAATGCCCTACCGCGCCGGCTACATCGCCGAGGAGCGGCGCTTCATCGAGCGCCAGCTCTTCGAGGGCGGCATCACGGGCATCGTATCGACGAATGCCATGGAGCTGGGCGTGGATATTGGCGACCTGGACGCCACGGTGCTCACCGGCTATCCCGGCAGCGTCTCCAGCACCTGGCAGCAGGCGGGCCGCAGCGGCCGGCGGGGGGAGCGCTCGCTGAGCTTCCTCATCGCCATGGACGACCCGCTGGACCAGTATTTCATGCGCCACCCGGAGGCCTTCTTCGGTCGGATATATGAGAGCGCCATCATCAACCAGTCCAACCCCTATATTTTCAGGCAGCACCTGCTGTGTGCGGCATGGGAGCGCCCACTGGACGGGCTCGATGCCGAGATCTTCGGCCCGAAATATGTCGAGGCCCGGGGCGAGCTTGAGGCTGAGGGATTGCTGCGGCCGCGCAACGGGAAATGGTACCTCTCGCCGCAGGTATCGTATCCGGCGGAAGGGGTGAACATACGCTCGGCGTCATCCGACCGCTACAGCGTCATCGACGTCGCGGACGGCAACCGTGAGATCGAAACGGTGGACGCCTCCGTGGCCTTCTGGCAATTGCATCAAGACGCGATTTACCTGCACCAGGGCGAGACCTATCTGGTCACGGAGCTGGATATCCCGTCGCGCACTGCTTATGTAAAGCCTGTCGATGTCGAGTATTACACGCAGGTGAGGGAGATCGAGGACCTGTCGATTAAGAGCATCGTGAAGAACAGGGATGTCGGCGAGGTCAAGGTATGCTTGGGCGGCGTCACCGTGACCAACCAGGTCATCAGCTACCGCAAGAAGCGGCAATTCAGCGATGAGGTCATCGGCGAGGAGCCCCTGGACCTGCCGCCGACGATATTCTCCACCGTAGCCTTCTGGTTCGATATCCCGCGCAAGATAGTCCATCAGCTCGCGGAGCTGGGCCTGGACTTCGCCGGAGGCATCCATGCCACCGAGCACGCCGCCATTGCGCTTCTGCCCCTCTTCGCCCTGTGCGACCGTAACGATATCGGCGGCGTCTCCACTCCGCTCCATGCCGATACGGGCAAGCCGCAGATCTTCATCTACGATGCCTATCCCGGCGGCGTGGGCATCGCCGAGCGCGGGTTCGAGTTCATCGAGGATTTATGGAAGGCAACGCTTCAATTAGTGAAGGAATGTCCCTGCGAGTCCGGCTGCCCGGCGTGCGTGCAATCGCCCAAGTGCGGCAACTACAACGAGCCGCTGGATAAGAAGGCGGCGGTGGTTATTCTGGAGGGGCTAACTAAAGGGAGTAGTAAGTAGTGAGTAGTGGGGAGAAAGCGAATCAGCTTTTCTCCTCCCCGTACTGTGCGCGGCGCTCGCGCAGCAGATGCAGGCAATGAGCGTTCAGGCTCTCACCTTCGCGCAAGGCCTCTATCGTCAGCGTTTTGTGCAGGTCTTCGCCGACACGAAGGACGAATTTGCCGGAGTATTTCTTCCCCGCAGTCGGCGCGGGAAGCGGCTCGCCGTCCTCCTGATAAATCTTAATCCACTCCTCCACCGCCTGGCACAGTTCCCTGTAAACCTCGCTCTCATCATCTCCGTGCACGCCGCCCAGCATCAGGCCAGGGCAGGTGCCGACATAGCACTTGTCTTCCTCCGACCACTCGACGATTTTGAGATAACGATCACTTGGTTTCATGCTATGGTTCTTATATTTTTCTTGGGGTGGTATTATAGTACTATAATAGTACTATACTGTCAACTGCGGCAACTACAACGAGCCGCTGGATAAAAAGGCGGCGGTGGTTATTTTGGAGGGGTTGGTGGGTGGAAAGGTTGATTGTGGTTAGTAACTGAAATCAACGGCGCGGTTTACGTTTCTGCTTGGCGGATTTGTCTGAGGGTTTCCCGGAATTGAATTTAACAAGTTTTTCCCAAAGGATTGATCCCTTTGAATCACAATACTCAATGGCAAATTCTCTCGTGAACTTATTGATTACTTTAGCGTACTCTTCGGCGAATTCGTCGTTTCTTTCCTTTGCCTTGTGTCCGAGCGGTTCAATAATGTCAATATATAGGTTATCGTCTCCAGAAATAAATTCCCAGAATCTTTGACCGCACAGCTTTAAATAATCGCTTTTATCGGGGTTGTTATCCTTCCCGTAGCAGCAGCCATTGACAGCGACTACTCGATTTTTTGCTGTGTTAGTGCCGAGGATGCGTTTGGTTCTCTTGAAGTCGTCTTTCATGCGAGCAATCTGGCGGCTATTGCCCCAGTTTGGCCCTGACTTGATAGAGACTATGTATAAGATTCTATCTTTGGTAAATTCGAGATCAATGCCTTCTGAGGATGATTTTTTGCCGCTGTATACTTTGCTGCAAATAAAGATAGCTAATTCCTCCAGAAAACCGCCAAAGATTCCTTCCTCTTGTGATGAGAGGTGTGCATCGAGCACGGTCTTCACCAAATCTTGAGCTGTAGTTTGATTCTTAGCTCGAAATAGGTAAGGGTTTTTCCGAGCGAGTACCTTCTTAAGCTGAAGATCAGAAAGGTTGTCGAGCCTGCGTTTATGGAATTTCTGGATGCCGGGCTCTATGAATTTGATGATTTCACTTCTTGAGATTCGCGTCATATTTGGATGGCCTTTCGCATAGTAAGGTTTGTTTCTCATGCACTTTTTCTTTTGCAATATCAACATATTCTTTAATGATATCTATGCCTACTGAGTTCCGTCCAAGTTGCTGAGCTACTTCACAAGTTGTTCCGCATCCGACAAAGGGGTCGAGTACCCAATCATCTTCTTTGGTAAAAAGCTTAATGAACCATTCGGGAAGTGATGCGGGAAATGTAGCACTGTGATTTTTGTTGCTGGTTTCGGTGGCTAAATGCAATACGTTTGACGGATAGGCCTTCTCACGTCCTACCCAATTGGCAATGTTTTTACCGAAACCGCTGCCTACTTGTGAATCGAATCTTATTACATCATTCGGGCCAAGACGTTTTAATCGTGTTTTTGCCCAGTCACCCATCTCTATCATGACCGTTTCTTGGTACATGTTAAAATCTTTAGTTTTATTGAATTGCAGACAGCGTTCCCATGCGTCACGAAAACGATTTGGCCACTTTCCAGGATGGCTATTCTTTTTATGCCAGACGAATTCCTCAGTCCAAAGCCAACCTTGTTGCTTGAGTGCAAGGATTAGTTCTATAACATATGTGTGGCGTTCGCCATTAACGACCTTCTCTTTGATATTCAATATAAATGTCCCTGTTGGTTTGAGGACTCTTAAGAACTGGTCGCTTCGAGGAAGAAACCATTCGACATAGCCATCAGGGGATATCCCGCCGTAGGTTTTGGCTCTGCAATCAGCGTATGGTGGTGACGTTACAATGAGGTCGAAAGAGTTATCAGGATAGTCCTGTAACACTTTTAAGCAATCGCCCTTTTTAATAATGCATTCAACAGTTCTCATATATTTAAGTTATTGTAACACGAGTTTTTATGGGATGCTACCAATGTCTTTGCCCGCTTCACCGTATCGTCTTCTCAAACCTGAAGTCGTCCATAATGTACCCCCCGCCAATGTCCATCACAACCTCCCCGGCCCTGGCAAAGCCCAGGCGCTCGTACCACGCAATGGATTCCGCGTTGTACTTGTTCACCGTGAGCCACAGCTTCCCGATATCGGATGTGCGGCACAGCCCTGCAACAAAGTCCATCGCCTCTTTGCCCAGCCCGAGGCCGCGCAGGCTCTTGCGGATGTAGAGCTTGCTGAGCTGGGAGCTGGATTTGGCGGGGTCGGGCACTACAGCCAGGTAGCCGGCGGACTCGCCGTTGTGGAGTATGAGGTAGTACTCGTAGCCGCTGGCGATCTGTGTGGCAATGGCATGTTTGTTCTGGTAATTTTTAACCATGAAGTCCACCTGCGCCTGCCCTATGATGCTCACATAGTGCTCGTTCCAAATCTCGTGCGCCAGGCGCGCGGTCTCTGCGATGTCTTTTTTTGATTTGACGCGAGGGAATTCTGTCATGGTAGTGAGCTTTGATTAAAGATGATCAACCCCCTGTGTCCCCCACTCATGGTCCTTCCCATTTCGGGAAGGATTCCGCGGAAGGACACCTCAAACTCCCCCTAACCCCCTCTTTATTAAAGAGGGGGAAGTGGCGTAAGCCACAGGAGGCGTTGGTTCAACCCCCTAATCCCCCAATCTTGGGGGTAATCGTGTAGGGGCGATTCATGAATCGCCCTTGCGAGACACATCGAGACCCACATTTTTAAAAAAGTTCCTCTCCCTTGAGGGGAGAGGCAGGTGAGGGTGAAATCCCCTGCACCTCTGTTTATTTCCGGCTCTTGAAGACCTGGTTCAGGTAGTTCATGGTGTTGATGTTTATCGGCACGAGGTAAACGCTTGAATCGCAGGCGTTGATCGATTCTATTGCCTGTCTGGCGAAGGCTGCGTTCCACTCCATGGTCGGCTGGAAGTCGGGCGGGAAAAAGGCGTTGTTCTTGCTCTCCCAGTACTTCTTTGTCGCCTCCCTCAGCACGGGGCTGATGCCCCAGAAGACCTCGTAGCCCTTGAGCAGGTCCAGGTATATCTCCAGCAGGCGGATATCGAAGAAGGGCTGGGTGAAAAAGCCGTCGGCGCCGGCGATCTTCTTGTCCTCTATATAGTCCAGCTCCTGGCGGAAGCTGCTCCGGTACTGGTCCACCGCGGCGTAAATCTTTATCTCAGGGGCCTCCTTCTTGAAGATGCGGATGAGCTCAAGGCAGGAGTTCCTGTAAACGATTCTCGTTATGCCCTGAGGTTTGTCGCCGGTGACGATGAGCACAGAGTTGATTTTATTCTTTTTGAAATAAGGAATTAGCTTGAATGGCTCTCTCAGGTTGAAGTCGATGGCGCGCAGGTGCGGCACGACGTTGGTGAAGTACTTGGTGCCGATTTTGGCCACCTCCCAGCTGCGGATCTCGAAGTCCAGCAGGTCCGGGATGTTGAGGACGTTGATATCGGGATAGGCTTTCCTTATGGCCGCGGCGTCTTCCTCGAACTGCTCGAAGGTGCGCGGCGCTATTTCAATCGATATGTTTTTCATGATTCAGAAATTTGAAAGACTATGAATCAGTCTTTTCAACCCCCTGTATCCCCCACTCTTGGGGGACTTTTAAAAAAAGGGGACACCCCTAAAACCCCGGTCCTTCCAGTACTGGAAGGACACCTCTTAAATCGCAGCTTTGGAAATAATACACTTTTATCGGGATTATGTCTATGCGCAGGGCGCACATTCGTCTGTCGGATTTGGTTTTCTAAGTTGAGCGATAGCAGACATGTTACACCCCGCAGCTCTCGTCCGTCGGCGGCTTGAAGTCCCCGGCGTCGATTCTGGCCTCTTCCGCCTCGATCTCCTCCTCTTCCTTGCCGGTGAACGTAGTCCACTCGTGGAGCCTCATGCGCTTCGCCAGCAGGCAGATCTTGGCCTTGATGACGTTTTGCTCTTTCTCGGTAGCCATTCCGCACCTCCATCCGATTTTCACTCAGCCGGTGCTCTGCTGAGACATCATCGACGGTGAATAAATTCTAGTCGTTATCGAGAAATTGTCAATCGCTTTTGCCTTCCCGCTCGTATGTTTACTTGCCAGCAAATCGTATTTAAATTACAATCCAGAAAGGACTTGAAATTGTCGACATTGAATGGACTGGAGTAGTAAAGAGTGCAGATAAAGCTGGGATTCTACGGCGCAACGCGTAACGTCACCGGGTCGCGGTACTATCTTGAGGCCAACGGCAATAAATTCCTCGTCGATTGCGGGTTGTACCAGGAGCGTTTTTTAAAGGACAGGAACTGGGAGCCTTTTCCCATACCCCCCGATACGCTGGATGCGGTCCTGCTGACCCATGCCCACATTGACCATTGTGGCCTGCTGCCCAAGCTGGTGCGCGAGGGATTCCGCGGGCGCATATACTGCAACGATGCCACCGCAGATATTGCCAAAATAATGCTTGCGGATTCTGCACGCCTGCAGGAAGAAGATGCGCAGTTCAAAAAGAAAAGGCACGAGAAAGAGGGACGGAAGGGGCCTTACCCCGAGGTGCCGCTATATACTGTGCAGGATGCTGAAGCCTGCTTTCCGCTGTTTTATCCTGTGCCATACGGAAAGATAATGCGTCTGGCCGATGGAATCGAAGCTGTTTTCCACGATGCGGGGCATGTTCTGGGCTCTTCTATGCTGATGCTCAATGTCAGCCGGAATGGCGAGAGCAGGAATGTTCTGTTTTCCAGTGACGTGGGACGCCGTAACAGGCCGATTCTGAAGGACCCCACGCTGTTCAAACAGGCAGATTACATCATTGTCGAATCAACGTACGGCGACAGGCTGCACGGTGATGGCGACAAGATCGGGGAAGAACTAGCGGAGATAATCAATTCAACAGTTAAAGCTGGGGGGAACATCGTAGTCCCTAGCTTCGCTCTGGAGCGGGCGCAGGAGATACTCTATTACATGAACGAGCTTCTGGCGGCAAATCGCATACCGCACATAATGGTCTTCTTTGACAGCCCGATGGCCGTGAGCATAACGGAGGTCTTCGAGAGGCACCTGGACCTTTTCGATAAAGAGGCGAAGGCTATCATCAGGAGCGGGAAATCGCCTTTCGATTTCCCGGGCCTCACCAGGGTCAGCACTACGGACGAATCGAAGGCGATAAACCAGATATCCGGCAGCATTATGATAATCGCCGGCTCGGGCATGTGCAACGGCGGCAGGATCAAGCACCACCTGGTGAGCAACATCTCAAGGCCTGAGAGCACGATCCTTTTCGTCGGCTATCAGGCGGTGGGAACGCTGGGGCGGCAGATCGTCGATGGCGCAATGGAAGTAAGGATACTAGGCAGGAAATATAAAGTGAAGGCTAAAATCGTCCAGATGGACGGCTTCTCGGCACATGCCGATAGAGACGAGTTATTGCACTGGTTGTCCGCTGTTAAAAAATCGCCGCGGCAGGTGTTCGTTGTGCACGGGGAGGAGGAGGTCTCATCCAGCTTTGCCGGCTTAATTAAGGATAAGCTGGGATGGAATGTCTCGGTGCCGCAATATCGCGACGAGGTCATTCTGGATTAGTGATAATAAAAGCGGAATGATAACTGCAATAACACTGCTATGATAGTCGAACCAGGGCTTTTCTCCCTACGATCTCCTGCTTCAGATACCAGTTTTGAACCGTCTGGGCCACCTCTTCCGGTTTGTCGCTCACGCGGAGCAGGTTGAAATCCTTCTCACTGATGAACCCCTTCAGTAGAACGGTGTTTTCCAGCCAGTCTAAAAGGCCATCCCAGTACTTGGAATTAAAAAGGACCACCGGGAACGGCTTTATTTTATGGGTCTGCATCAGGGTCAGCACCTCCGTCAGCTCGTCCATTGTTCCCAATCCACCCGGCATTATTACAAATGCGGTGGCGTACTTCACCAGCATTACCTTGCGCACGAAGAAATGATTGAAGCTCAGAGTTTTTGTGACATAAGCGTTGATTGTTTGCTGCTCCGGAAGCTGGATATTGATCCCGATCGAGGCGACACCCGCCCTGGACGCCCCTTTGTTTGCCGCCTCCATCACGCCTGGGCCACCGCCTGTGATGATGGAAAATCCCATTTTACCCAGCCTGTAGGCGATGTCTTCAGCATTTTTGTATATTTCATCATCCGGTTTTATGCGTGCCGAGCCGTAGACGCTTACGGCCGGTTCTATCCCGGAAAGCCTGTCGAATCCCTCCACCAGCTCCCCCATGATGCGGAACATGCGCCAGGATTCTTCTTTGGCCATCTCGTTTATTTCATATCCGTTAGGCATACAGTTTCTCCTCTAAGGTTTGTAAGATTGTACCACATTTAGCAAGGGGGCAGACAATCGATGCTGGTCAACCCCCTGTATCCCCCAATCATGGGGGAAGAGAAAAAAGATAGGGGACACCCCTAAAACCCCTGCAGGAGAAAAATCTCCTGCACCTCTCCTTTAAAATTCCTCTACCTTGAGGGGAGAGGCCAGGTGAGGGTGATCACCTCTAAATGTCGACGGCGGGGTGATTTATTGTCCAGCCCTCTTGTTCCCCCATACTTTGGGGGATTCTGTAAATTGAGGCACTTACAAATAGTAAACGGAGGTCTTGTGTTTCAATGTCGATCGAATGAGGATAAAAGGGGCAGTTATTTGAAGCGCTCAGGGAAAATTCGCTTTGATACAATCTCTCGAGTAGCCTTGAGGGCGGGCGATTCCGGAAGCCCCAGTATCGATTTGCCCATCAGGTCATAGTACGCTACCTTGTCGTCCTGAGGGATGAAGCCGAAAACCTCAATACCGATCTCGGCGGCGGCTTTCTTCAGGACGTCCTGGTTCCCATACACTCTGTTGAAGACCATACCCAGCTTCTCGGTTTTGATGACCTTCTCAATATGCACCATGTGCTCGATCTGAGCAGCAGTCTTTAAACCGCGTGAGGTGGCGTCGCTTACTATAATAAGAGTGTCGACCTGACCTACCACCTGCCGGTTTATCTGCTCAAGGCCGGCCTCGCCGTCGATGAGTATCGTATTGAAGTTTTTTGAAAGCATGCCTATCGTCTCCTTGAGTATGCTGTTGACGGGGCAGTAACACCCGAGCGTTTCCGTGCGCCCCATGGCAAGGAGGGCGAAGCCATCCACCTCGTTGAGCGCCTCGAAGGTCATGTAGTCGAGCATTTGCGCAACCCGGCGCTTCTCCTCTTCTTTCGCTCCTCTGGCTGTCTTGATAATCTCCTCGCGTATCTGGCCCATCGTTCGTTTTACCTTCACTCCGAGCGCCAGCGGCAGTCCCATGGCCGGGTCGGCATCTATGAGGAGCAGCTTGCCAGCCTTCCCACTGTCCAGCAGCACCTTGGTCATCATGGAGGTGAAGACCGTTTTACCTGTACCGCCCTTCCCGCAGGCGGCTACCAGTCTCTTGCGCAGGGTTTTTGCTTCTGACATGTTGTCCTCGATCTCGAATTACGATTCTTTATCAGCTTTGCTGTCGGCCTTAGTCTTCTTGCGCACGTTGACCATCTCTTTTATTTCATCGCAGACGGTACTATCGGGACAGTTCTTGCAGTCGAAGGGTGAGAAGCATTCTATATCATAGCCCTTCGATTTCCATATCTCTTTGGTCATGTTCTTCGATATCTCGCGGATTTGCTCGCCCATTTCTTCCAGCGGCTGCAGATCCTCTTTGCTGGTCGTGACGAAGACCACCTCGACTGCCTCAACATCGGGCACAGACGATTTGAATATGGCTATGAGCGCTTTCCCCAGCGTCTCGAAGGAGAATCCTTTTCTGGCAGCATCCTTGCTTATCCTGCTCCACATCTGCCGCGACATGCTCTTCAGCATGTAGCCCTCTATCTGGTCCGAGACATACTGTGTGCGCTCAATAAGCTCATGTTTATCGCCGCTGAGCTTCTTCCCTGCAACGATTATCACCTGCCCGAATGGGAGGCTGGCGCCTTCTGACTCGGGAACATCCGGCCCGATGAGTGTAACTCTGCCGCTTTTTGCAAGAGAAGGATCATCGGTCCAGAGCAGGAAAGAAGCAGAACCGACATCTGGATTGCCCAGTTCGAGGAAGGTGTCGCTGCGAAGGACTAAATTTGCCCCGGCCTTAGGCCCTACGCGCACCGTCAGCCCTCTGAGAATGTCATCAACCGATTCTGGGCAGTCGAACTCACGTATCTTCCTGCCTTTACGCCGGAGGTCATCTATATACCGTGGTAGTTTATTTATATAAGGATCGAATAGGGACATAAACGGCTTCCATTCCGATATTATTATAATGTTAGCTGAGGGTGTATTCTGGTCTGCCTTCGCTTACCTCGATGAAGGCAGACCAGAATGGATTTCTATTTGTTATGGCTCTGTGGTCAGGCCTTTTTGGCTACCTCTTCGCGCTGTTGCACCCTCTCCGCAGCGATAAGCGCGGCCCCCAGCGCTCCTGCGATCTGCGGGTCCTCAGGCAGATGCACTACTTTTACGCCCAGCTTGTTCTCTAACGCTTTGGCCAGGCCTTCGTTCTTGGCACAGCCTCCGGTTAAAGCTACGTCTTCAACTAGGCCCACTTTCCTGACCATGGAGCTCAACCTGGAAGCTATTGAGAGATGCAAGCCGGCGGATATATCGGCGAGCTCACGTCCTTCGTTCACCAGCGTCACGACCTCTGATTCGGCAAATACGCTGCACTGGCTGGAGATAGTAGCGGGGTTCTTGCCTTCAAGGGCCAGTTTCGATAGACCCTCCAAATCGCAATCCAGCGCCCGCGCCATCGCTTCAAAAAAGCGGCCTGTGCCTGCGGCGCACCTATCGTTCATCACGAACTCAAGGACCTTGCCCTTGCCGTCTATGGACATTACCTTGCAGTCCTGTCCTCCGATGTCAACGACCGTCCTCACGGACGGGCACAGCCAGTTCGCACCGCGGGAGTGGCAGGTGATCTCTGAAACGTTTTCATTGGCGAATGGTACCCTTAGGCGGCCGTATCCTGTGCCTACTATGTAATCAAGCTCCTCCATCGAGACAAGGCCGAGATAGCCCATGGCTTCTTCCATAGCCGCTTTAGCTGTCAGTTCAGGCTTGGTGGTAGATGAGACAATGCTATAAGACGAAATTCGGCCATCTGTCAATATGACAGCCTTGCCCGTGGTAGAGCCTATGTCGCAACCGCCAACAATCATAAATTTCCTTTCGATTGCTAAATATTCAATTATCTAAGGTATATTCTTATAATAACCTATTTATTCTGTCCCAGTCCAGAAGCCTGGAAGAACTTGGAAATTCTGTCCTTGACCACATCAATTGCTGTATATCTCTTGTCGAACAGGTCCAGCCCGATGGACAGGAAAGGCACGCCGATCTCGCGGCATTTCTCTCTCATCATGCCGATGCTGGCGTTTCCGTCCTTATGGCCCATGTGTCCCGGCCAGATAACGCAATCGATCTTGTAATCTTTAACTATACGCTCTATATCTGCGAGGAAGTTGTCGGCAACGCCGCGCGCCTGTCTGATCATGGGCACCTGGGTCAGGGACCTCTTCGCCAGGTCGCGGAACATCGTGTATTCGTTCTTGGTATCTATCGGCTCGTAAGGGGTATAGCCGAACATGTTCATTACAATATTCACGCCCCATTCCTGCTCCAGCCATGGGCTTATGTCGAACTGCCATAATATGGGCAGGATATCGAACCACAGCACTCTGATTCTCTCTCCGGCGGCCATGCCCTGTTTGGCCTTCACGCGCTTCTCCGCGTTGGCCACGACCTTCTTAAACCAGTCTACAGCCTCGATTTTGCCCGGGTAATAGTAACAGGCAAGAGCGAAGCATTGCGGAGGGCCGATGGTCCAGTCGTGCGGGCATGGCACCGCCTTCCTCAGCTCGTTATAGTCTGCCCATAACTGATATATCTGGTTTGATATCTTGCAGACCTCGCGCAGGCGGTCTATATCCAGCTTCTTGCCGGTGCACTGTGTAACGAAATCGACCATCCGTTTGGTCTCTTCGGCATAGTATTTGTAGGTTCGTTCGTCCTCCCAGTATGGCGAGTCCGCGCCGAATACCGGCACATCATGCCATGCTTTGCTCTTTGCAATTGCTTGGTGGATTATTACAGTGCCGTCGCAGGGATGGAGCAATGCGATGAGCCCTGCCGGCTTGGGGGTGAGGTCTTTCGCTACGTAGAACATCGCCAGCCTGAGCACTGTGCAGAACTCGGTGGCCAAGCCCATCTTCTCCGTTTCGTCCGTATCTGAAGCCAGGAAGGGTGATGAGACACCGAGGAATGGCGTCTGGAGGAAGATCCACCAGGGCACATCCATGGCAGTGAATATCTCAGGGCAGTTGGCGAAATAGGCTGCCATGAAAGGTATATCGTTCTCGGCGCAATTCATGATCTCGTCGTATTTGTCCATGACCGTCTTGAGAACAAAACGATTGATGTCCGCTTCTTCCGAGGGATCCATCCCGAGCATATCTACCAGGCCCTGGAGCAGGGCCTTGTCTCCCTTTAGCCGTTCCAGCTGTTTGTCCAGTCTTGCTTTTTCAACTTTGCTCATATCTTACCTCCCCATGCTTTCTATGAACGCCTGTACGCGAGTCCTCACCTGGCCGGCGCCGACCATGAGGTATTCCCTGTCCAGTTTCAGTAGAGGGATGTCTGCTTCTTTTAAATCGTCGCTCAGCATATAGAGCTCGCCGGCCCACAGATCGCAGAATACGAGCCGTTCGCCGATCACGCCGTCGACCTTGAATTCTTTGACCAGATCTTTTACGAGCTGAGCACGCCGCGTCTGGTCCCCGAACATGCGCGGGCATGACGGACGGTCGGCTATGTAATATTTGGCGAGTGCGGCGAAGGGGTCTTTCATCTTTTCATCGACCTCCGCCCGGAAGTTCTTGGTGCCGAAGCAAAGCACATCTGTTACTACCAGCCCTCCGGTGTTTTCGATTATCTTGATATACTCCGGGTCATCGAGTATGCCGCCTATTATCAGCAGTCGGGCTCTAGCTTTTCCTACGCCCTCGCTCTTGCTGAGGTCATCGATGAGTTCCTTCAGCATCTGGTTGTGCTGTTTCAAAGGCATGGCGGATCCGGCAACCATAACTGCCAGCGTATCAGCTCCGGTGATGGGAGGATTATCCTTCTTTCTGAGTTCATAGAGTTTGCGCTGCAGGCGCCGGGTCTCGTTGTGTAATTTTATCGCCTCCCGCAGCTTGTCGTCGGTGATCTTTACATTGAACTTGTCCTCGATTGCTTTCTTAACTATCTTCAGCTCGTCATAGTACCATTGGATTGACGGATCTGAGATCTTCTTGGGGAGGCTCATCATCTGTACCAGGGGGGTTTTAATCTTGCGCCTCCAGTTGTCATAGATGCGGCGCACGTGGTCGCAGTTGTTGAGGACAATGAGGCCGTCGAGGAAGTCGTAGTCCCCGGCCAGTCCCATATTCAGAGCGCTGCGGCAGAAGCTGCAGTTGATGTTACTGAGATATGCATCTGAGAGATCTGTGCCTGTGCTGCCTATAGCCCTGATGCGGAAGGGGATCATGCCGGCGGCTGTGATTATCTCAGCCGGCCCGTAGGAGCAGAAATAGCCAATAACCCTCGTTCCTTTGTCCTTCTCCTTTTTGAGCGCTGGGTTCATGAGTGTCTTACTTGCTTCTTGAAACTCCTGTAATACCCGAGACTTGGTTTTTGTCTCCAATTTGTTCGCTCCTTTCTAGTTGATGAACAACTCTTTTAATTTTTTATCTGATGTATGGAAAGGTGGTCCGTTGTCTGTCTATTTAATAAAATTAACAATTGCAAAAAAATAGAGTATTAACTAACATAATGCACATATTGGTAATTGTATCGGTATATAGCACCTATAGGTATGTGATATGAGTTTCGAAAACACTCTATCTGAATGAATATAAGTATTCATGTTTATGTATTGTTATACTTCTTTATAGTCTGAGGATAAATTGAAACATCCCTGATAACAATAGACGAAAGAGGGGACAAGACCTAGCCTAAAGGCTAGTTTCAGGGATTGCGAGGACTGTTATTTCTCGACAAGGTGTTGCCGTATCGCCAGCGCCACGGCCTCGGTGCGGGTAGCGACACCCAGTTTGCGAAGGATATTGCTGACATGAAATCTCACAGTAGCCGGGCTTAACACCAGTTTCTCGGCTATCTTGGGATTGCTCAGTCCTTCTGCCATGAAGATCAACACCTGCCCCTCGCTTGCTGTAAGCTTGTAATCTTTGTGCTTGAGGGTAGTTCTATCACTGCCAAACGCTTCTTGAAGCTCCTGTTCGCGTTCGGTGATGTCACGCAAATTTACAACAATGCCGTTAACCTGCGGGATGTGCACCATGCTGTGCGCCGTGGCCTCGATCACTCGGCCCTTGCCATCTTTTGCCAGGGTACGGCCGATCAGGCGTATTATCTCGCCGGGGCTTTGCGCCAGCTGTTGCAGCATGTTTGCCACCTTGGACAGATCATCGGGGTGCACGATTCCCAGGGGATCCCTGCCGACCAGAGAGCCTCCTTCAAAGCCGAACAGGCGTGCCGCAGAGGGGCTTTCGTACAGCAGTTCCATCTCTTTATTCAATACCAGTATAGCATCCTGGGAGTTAACGATAAGCGCGTGGAAGAACTCCATTTGCTCCTTTGCCCCCTGCTCCTTGCGGGCGCGCATAAGCTCCGATTCCAGCTCTGCAACCCGCTGATATAATCTCATTAGTCCTGATACGGGTTGCTCCTTCCCATCTCGAAGGGCGCGTATAAGCTTTATCACTTCAGGGTTTATGTGCTCCAGAAATTGGGAAGGGACTTTCTTGGCAAGGCCGAACAGCTCATCTGCATCCGTATTCAGGGCGTTCGCCAGGTCCGTAATCGTTTTCCCCCGCGGCGGCGGCATGGCTCCGTTTTCGATCTTACTCAGATATGTGAAGCTCAGGCCAACCCTGTCCGCTAGCTCACGTTGGGTAAGTCCCTTAGCTTTTCTCAGTTCTCTCAGTCTTTGTCCGAATGTCAAAGTAGCGCTCCGACTTGAGACCAAGTTAATCAGTTTAAGAGTAAATGATGTTGAGTTGATTGTCAAGTTCAATTATTTATTTGATATGACGTGAATCAGAGGATGGAAACCGAGGGTGGGACGGAGAAGTGTAGGAATTTCTTTTTTACCCGTCTGAATATGCTGCCGATTTAAAAAGGCTATTTGTATTGTGAAGTGCTAAAATGCTTTCTTACAATTAGGACATATGAAGTGTGTGGAGAACCAGTGGCCTTCGGTTCGCTTATTATCAGGAATGAGTTCTTGAACAATGCTTTCAGAGCATACTGGACATGAGAACAGTACGGAAAAGCCAATTTCCTGCTCCAAACGGGCCGCATCAAGCTTTCTCTCTTTGACTGACAGTTTGTATGTTTTAATGTTTCTGCTTGGTTCGCTGGTTTGCCGCTGGTCCCTGGTTAGGATTTCGTTTATTTTCACTAATATCTCACGGGGGGAATAGAATCCTTTTACCAGATAATCGGTTGCGCCCAGATTCAGGCCCTTTTTAACATTTTCCTGTTCTCCGATAACGGTGAGGATGATTACAGGGACATCTTTGGTGGCCGCATCGGTTCGGATGTTCTTGAGCACCTCAAAGCCATGCAGTCTGGGTAACGCCAGGTCGAGTAACACTACATCAGGTATCTCGGTTCTGGTCAACAGCCAGCCGCTTTCTCCATCTTCGGCTGTTAGCACATTATAGCCGTCGCTTTCAAGAAGATCTCTAAAAATGTTTCTAAAGGCAGCTTCATCCTCAACTATTATTATTTTCCCTTTTGTCCCCTTGATAGCAGCCATTAGTTTCCTCCTAGATTAATTTCATTATTCTTTGTATAAAGGAACGTTCAGTATAAAAGAGCTCCCATTGCCTACGGTTGATGTAGCAGTTATATCACCATTTTGTGCTTGCATGAACCCTTTGGCTATATATAACCCGAGCCTTGCACCGCCACCCGCTACCGGCCCGCCGCTGAGGATTTTCTCCCGTTTGAACAGTTCTTCCAACGTCTCGCCCGACATGCCCCTTCCTGTGTCCTTTATCTCAATGATACCATATTCATTATCATGACTGGTTTTGACTTTAATAGAGCCTTGATCTGTAAATTTAATGCAGTTATTAACAATATTGCTTAATGCTTCAATCAGCTTGTCTCTATCCGCAAGAACGATTATCTCCTTGCCACTCGTGCCCTCGACTTTCAGTGCCAGGCCTTTCTCCTCAATTCTACCATAATAATCTTTAATTACCGTATTGACTACATCGCTTAATCTCGTCGGTCCCAGGTCTATCGACAGCATTCCGCGTTCAATCATCGATGTATTTAGGAGATCGGAAATCAGTCTGTAGTTCCTCAAGCATAGCGCCCGCATATCGGAGAGGTACCGCTTCTGTTTTTCATTAAGTTCACCGGTCAGGCCATCGAGCATATTCTCTATGTAACCCCTTATCCCTGCAACGGGTGTCTTCAGCTGGTGGGATACAAGGGCGACAAAATCGCTTTTGGCCTGGTCCATTTTTTTGCGAACAGTTATATCTCGTATAACGCATATAAAACCGGACGAATTCCCGGCGCTGTCGCGCAATATGGTGGCGCTGATCTCTCCCTCGAACTCGTTTCCGTACTTATCTGCCAGTGTAAATTCCTTTGTATATCCCGCACCTTGTTCCAGAGCTTTAAGCAATGAGAGTTTTGCCTCTTCGCGGTTTTTCTCTACGATGAATGCTAAGCCGTCTTGGCCAATGATTTCCTCCTTATTGTCGTAACCGAACATTTGCATGCCGGCCCGATTCTCCTCAACGATTTTTCCACTGAGGTCGGTAACAACAATTCCGTCTCCGATAGATTCGAACATAAATCGCAGTTTTTCTTCTGATGCCCTGACCAGGTTCTCCATGCGTTTACGCTCTGTTATATCGTGTATTATTGTTACAAAGCCGGCGAGGTTCCCGTCTGCGTTGTGCAGTGTGCTTACCCCGATCTCAGCGTCGAACAACTCTCCCAGCTTGCTGTGCAATTTAAAGTCACCCCAGTCGATGAAGCTCCCTTTCCCTTTAGTCCCATCACTCAAGGGTTTCAAGGCTTTCTCGATATCTTCGGCAGTGATAAAATCAATCGCATTTCGCCCTATCATGTCTTCCTTCGTCGTATATCCGGCCATGCGCCTTGCCGCTTCGTTGACCTGCAGCATGTTAATTTTTAAGTCGGTGACTACGATACCGTCTTTAATAGCGTCGAAGACTATCTTCAGTTTTTCTTCCGATTCCCGCAGCGCTTGCTCCACGCGTTTGAGATCTGTGACATCCAAAGCGATTGCTAAAGCAGCCCGCTTCGCTTTAAATTTAATGGAAACCAATTTCTCCATTACCCAGACGGTACTCCCATCCCTTTTGATGAGCCTGAATTCATGGGGTGACTTGATATTGCCCTTAAGGCTGGCGATAGCTTCTTGAACGACCCGTTCCCTGTCGTCCGGATGTATATAATCAGCGGTAGGTTTGCCTACCAGCTCCTGGCTTGTATAGTCCAGCATTTCTTCAAAAATAGGGTTCATATATTGAAACTTGCCGTCTTGTACAATACTCACCCCCGTGACTGCGTTTTCCAGGGTTATCCGTGACATTTCACGGGACTCGCGCAGCCTTTGTGTATTAAGCAAAGCCTCGTCATAGAGACGGACTTTATCTATTGCGATTGCAGCCTGATTGGCTAGAATCCACAAAGGCTGGTCCTCAGTTTCGAGAATCTCATCACGATTGGTAAAAGCCAATATATTGCCTACAAGGCGGTCTCTGGCTGCAAGGGGCATAGAGATCATACTTTTAGCGCCGAGCAGTTCCTGTACAGCATTATATTCAGAGGAAGACGAGGAATCATCTTCAACATCTTGGCCTTCTTTTATGCTTGTTGATTTAACATCCAATGGCTCTGCTTTTTCCTGTGTGCCGGCAGCTGTCAGTGTTTGTTTCACGGATGTTTCCACATCTTTTGCCAGTTCTAGACCTGATTTACTGAAGAAGGCCGTTTCTGACGGTATGTTTTTGTCTTCATCGGATGCTATTACAAAGGAATGGTCGTATCCCAGAATGTTGACGGCAGCTTCGGCGACTTTTGTCAGTATGTCTCTTAAAGCCATTGTGCCGTGAATGGTCGTACATGCTCTTTGCAGTGCAAGGAATTGATTAAGTCTTTTTTCTAAGGCCTCCTGGCTGCCCCTTGAGATTTCTTCCTCTCCGTTGCGTTTAACAATCTCTACTTTATGATTAGAGACGTTCTTGGCTACATCAGCCAGCTTTTTAAGTCGTTTCTTTCTTGTTTTGTCTTTGTTCATTCACTGAACCTCGAAAGGCGTGGGGCCGCGTTTCAGGCTGTTAATGCTTTTTATGTATTGTGGTACACTTTTACTACTTACTTCGGCATAAGTCAAGCCATAAAGGAACACCGGATTACGATGCAAAAAGTATATTAGATAGGTTACCCTTTATTAATTTTCAGTAATTATATATTATTTATAGTCGGTTTGTAAACTAAACATTTAAAACTGTTTTTGGCAATTGGGGCAAACAAAGCGGGCTGAGAAAAAGTGTTTGTCCTCTTTTACTGTATCTAGGGTAAGTTCCAGATATATCTCCAATCTGCAGCGGGGACAGCAATAGTATATGCCTGTTCCGATCTCCTGCTCTAACGTCATTCCGTCGAGGAGCCTTTCTTTAACCTCGATCTTGAATATGGTTTTTTTCTCTTGCACTCCTGACAGCACAGTATTGATTCTTCTCAGGGTTTCAACAGGCGTACAAAGGCCTTTTACCAGGTAGTCTGTGGCGCCGAGGTCGATTCCTTTTTTTATATCTTTATCTGATCCCTGCACGGTCAATATGATAACAGGCATGCCGTTTGTGGATTTGTTCGCCCTGATACCCTTTAGCACTTCGAATCCGTGAAGCTTGGGTAAATTCAAATCCAGCAGTACCAGGTCCGGTTTTTCCGATAGAGCCATCTGCAGTCCAGCCTCGCCGTCTGCGGCTGTTAAAACTTGGAAGCCGCCGCTGTCGAGCATATCCTGGTATATGGTTCTGAAGGCCGCCTCGTCTTCGACAAGGAGTATCGTCTTTTTATCCGGAGCGTCCATCTTATTTTTGGGCCTCCTGTTATTCGAAAGTTGCGTACTGCTTATTTCTGATGTTGAGTCGCAAGAATTTTTCTGTGGAAGCTGGCGCAACTATATACGTAAACGATGGTAAAAATCAAGTAGTTTAGAGCCTAGAACTGTACTATCCAACCCCCTTAGTCCCCCGGTCCTTCTGCGGAAGGACACCTCTTTCCCGAGTTCATCGGTAGAGTCGGTTAAATGCAGCGCAACCTATCATTATGGGGATATACCAGAATCCCCCGCGATGTTTATGAAGCTAGAACATGGATATATTGCGTTTGCGCTTCCTCAGGAAGAAGCCTGCAACAAGACCGACGATCAAGCCTCCGAGGTGGGCTTGCCAGCCTATGCTGTTATCGGTGAAGAATGCTAACAACGTTAGAAGTATGAATCCGCCGATAATCGCTACCCAGAGCGGCATAGGGATGGGGATGGGGAAAATGATCACCTTGAGTTTTGGGGCCAGCACGGTGAATGCACCAGCAACAGCGAATATGGCGCCAGAGGCACCGATAGCCACATCATTCGGATTTCCAAACGGTGTATATAAGCTGAACAGTATGAAGAAGAAGCTGCCGATAATCCCGCCGATGAAGTAGATAATGAGAAATCTTTTATCTCCGATCATGTTGCATAAGTAGCTGCCGAGGAAATAAAGCGTGAACATATTCGCCACAATGTGCCAGACGCCTGCGTGCATGAACATGCTTGTCAGGACCGTCCAGGGCTCCTTGGTCCATGTAGATGGCTGCAGTCCTAATGTGCCGATGAGTGTATCGTTGAACAACGAGGCTATGAATAATATGAGGTTCAGACCGATGAGGATCAGTACTGATTTTGCTTCGGGCCATTGGTATCTTCTGTTATAAGTCATTCAATTGCTCAGCAGTACAAACAGCTTTTATGATGATAACCGTATTCAGGTATCTATTTCAAGTACAGGGAGGAGTGGACTTTGCATGAATAGTGTGGGAATTAGAGTCCAAACCCCCTGTTAGTCCCCCATACTTTGGGGGACTTTGAAAAGGTATAGGGGACACCCCTATAACCCCGGCAGGAGGAATCCTGCACCTCTTCTTGTCGAGGTATTGGGTAATCTATTATCCAACCCCCTGTTAGTCCCCCATACTTTGGGGGACTTTGAAAATTGGGGGACACCCCCAAACCCCCGCCAGAGGGATCGCCCTCTGGACTTCCCGATTCTAATTAACAATCGTTTTAGAAGAAGCTGGAGGATGCCCTCCATTTTCTTAAAGTAGCGGACCCCGGCAGGAGCATTCTCTTACACTTCTTTCTTATTAGACTGCGCATTGTTTGACCTCGCGCTTCCCTGTTATACTGATGTCATGCCTGAGGCACTTCCTGAAGCTACACTGGCGGTGATATTCACTACATCGTTTGTTGTGGCGCTGTCCGGCGCGCTGATGCCGGGCCCGGTGCTGGCGCTGACCATCAGCGGCGTGGCCCAGCGCGGCTTCCGAGCTGCGCCGCTGATAATCGCGGGCCACGCCTTGCTGGAGCTGGCGCTGGTGATTGCCCTGGTCTTTGGCCTGAGCCGGTTCATAGACAGCGACTTCATCGCCAGCATCATCGGCATTGTGGGCGGATCGGTGCTCATAGGCATCGGCGCGGTCACTGTGATCAAAGGCAGGCACAGCGCAAACCCGCTGTCCTGTCCTGCCGGTTATGCGACCCGGGATCATATGCTGGTGGTCTCTGGCGTCGTAACAAGCATTTCCAATCCTTACTGGTTCTTGTGGTGGGCCACCATCGGCATAACGTATCTGCTGTGGTCGTTAAAGCTGGGCGCCGCCGGCGTGGCCACGTTCTTCACCGGCCACGTGCTGGGCGATTTCGGCTGGTACGCGCTGGTTGCGCTGGTGATAACTACAGGCAGGAGGTTTATCAGCGATGCGGTGTACCGCTGGATGCTGATTGTATGCGGCATGGCGCTTGTTGGCCTGGGCATCTATTTTATAATATCAGGGGCTATATTCCTTGCGTCGCCGGCGTCGGAGGCGGCTGGAGTATAATCGTAAGAGGAGGACGGGAATGGCTGAGTTAAAGGATTACAGCGGGGCTTTCGATGCTAATTTCAGCTATGAGAAAATGTCGAAAAGCGTGCTGCTGAAGATGCTCAAGGCCAGTTCCGATTACATCCGCATGATCGATGGTTTCTGGTACCTGGCCGTGATGAAGGAATGCGGCAACGACCTCGCATTCAAGCTGGACAGCGATATCTGGGAGAAGCTCGGGGCGTACACCATGGAGTTGACGCGCAAGATGCTGAACATTAAAGGTGACGGCGTTGATGCTGTGGCCAAATCGCTGCAGGCCAGCCCGTGGTCGCTGATGTACGATATCAGGGCGGAGCTGAAAGGCGAGGATATCGCCATCATCAGCTTTCTCAACTGCCCCACGCTCAAGTCTCTGATGAAGGAGGGGCAGGGGCGCGAGAAGCTCATCTGCCACCAGCTGGAATACAGGCTTATGGAGGTCAAAGCCCACGTGTTCAATCCGAAGATAAAGGTGACGCCGCTGAAGTTGCCTCCTCAGAAACCGGGCAGCGATATCAGCTGCCAGTGGGAATTGAAGCTGGAGAGGTCCAAGTGAGCGAGGCTATACACGATTACAGCGGCGCTTTCGACCCGTCGTTCGATCACGGCAGGCTGGACAGGGAGACGCTCGTCGGGCTGCTGCGAGCTTACTCGAACTACATACGAAAGCTGGATGGCCACTGGTATCTCTCTGTGATGAACAAGTGCGGCAATGATGTTGCTTATGATTGCGATATTGATGTATGGAACAAGCTCATGAAGTTCGAGCTGAAAGTCGCGTCTGAGATGTTGAATATACGCGGAGGCGGCGTGTCATCCGTGGCTAAATACTTTCAGGTGAGCCCGTGGTTCTGGACGTTCAAGCCGCGCCTAGAACTCAAGGGACAGGATCGCCTGGAGGTCACGTTTGATAAATGCCCGACGCTGCTGGCGCTGGAGAAGGAGGGGTCGGGGCGCGAATCGCAGATATGCAGTGATATGGAGCAGGAGCTTTTCAAAACGATAGCCCATCACTTCAATCCCAAAATAAAGGTCGCTGCGCTTAAACTTCCCCCGCGTAGGAGCGTCGACGATATTTGCTGCAAGTGGGAGTTCAAGATCGAGAGGAAGAGATGACAAAGCTGCTACCCGATTACAGCGGGCCGTTCGATCCCGATTTCAGCCATGAGAAGCTGAGCCGTGAGGTGCTGCTGAAGATATTGAAGGAGAACTCGGACTACCTGAGGAGGCTGGACGGCACCTGGTACATTAAGGTCATGGATAAGTGCGGGAACGATGTCGCCTTTGAATGCGACTATGAGATCTGGGTCAAGTTCATACTGCATGAGCTCAGGAGCGCCTGCAAGCTGATGAAAATCAAAGGCAATGATGTCGAGACGCTTATGAAGGCTATGCAGTCCACTTCATGGATGTGGATCCACGACAGAACCTTTGAGCTTAAGAACAAAAAACACGGAATAATAACGTACCGCAACTGCCAGACCCTGCAGCATCTGGAGAATGAAGGGACGGGGCGCGACCGTCAGATATGCCACATACTGGAGAAGAAACTCTTTGAGCTCATGGCGCAGTATTTCAACCCCAGGATAAAAGTTAACGCCCTGAAGCTGCCGCCGCGGGAGAAAGGCAGCGATATCAGCTGCCAGTGGGAATACAAACTGGAGGGGTAATCCTCTTTAAATCCTGCTTGAGTACAGGACCGATATCCTCTTTGACAGCGTTTCGCGCACCGGGGTCTGCAGCGCCGACTGAAGCAGCAGCTTTTTCTGCTGGCTGTTAAGCTCGCCTTCAAGCTTGACCGAATACTTGATAAACGCCTCCGACATGGAATTCTTATCAAGGCTGACGTAGGTTGTTACATCGGTGAGAGGAAAGCCCTGTTTATCGGCATACATGCGTATCGCTACGTTCATGTCGCTGGCAACGGCGGCCTCCAGCATCTCAATGGGATTGAATCCCGACTCCTTGCCGCCCTTTTCCGCAGGGGCTTCGTAGGTCATCTGAGTTTTGTCGTTCGATATCGTAGCCTTGTACTTTTTCGCATCGCTTTTGCAGACAATCATATCCTCTCCTGTTCTAATCAATACGGCCTGAGACCGAGCCCAGCCGCTTATGTATTAAGGGAATATACATTATTCTGCGGTGATTTTCAAATACCCTCTCACTCCCGTCATTGCCTGATCAAGTCAGGCAATCCAGAGAGGGCATATGGCTGTTTGCGTCGATGGGGATCAACCCCCTGCTATCCCCCAGTCTTGGGGGAATCGTCGTCCAAACCCCCTGTGAGTCCCCCATACTTTGGGGGACTATGAAAATCGGGGGGTACCCCCAAACCCCCAGCAGGAGAAAACTCTCCTGCACCTCTTTTTATACGGTTGTCGTCACGCCTCGATCTTTTTGATGATCTCTTCGAGGTGTTTCCTGCCCTTTATCAGTTTCTCTTTCCTCGCCTTTGGCAGCTTCTTGACCTTTTTCTCCACCCTCAAGGCCAGACCTCTGCTCCCCAGCTTCTTTTGCAGCACCAGCTCCAGAGGCCCCCTGCCTTTAAGGTACTTTGCCCCGGCAGATCCCTTTCCCCGGTGCTCTGCGAACCTGCGCGCGACATCAGTCGTGATGCCCGTATAAAGGCTTCCGTCACGACATCTTATTAAGTACAGGTACCAATCAGACATTGTAAAAACCCCGGCATAAGATTATAGAGGCGGTGGACTGACCGCTCGGCTAACCCGACCTGCGTTTGCTGTTTACGCCAGCTTAGCTATATTTTCCTTTGCGTGTTCGGTAAGCACCGGATTATCTGCAAGCTCTATAACGCGGCGGAAGTCCGTAATTGCAGCCGCTTTAAAACTCGAGTCCATCAACATCGTCCCGCGCCTGAAGTAGGCTGCCGTATGCCTGGAATTGAAATGAATCGCCTTGGTATATTGTTCGACAGCTTTCTCATGGTCTCCCTTTGTTTCCAGGTCGCCGGCGAGAACGAAGCATTCCTGCGCCGCCGCCTCGTCTATCTGTGGCGGAAGAGGCGGAAGCGGCGCTGTCGCTGATGCCGAGAGCATTTCAGATACCGCCGCCTTTGTTTCATAATATTCCCTGACCGAAGGGAAAGCAGTCTCGATGGGAGAGCTTGTTTTCACATCATAGTCGTGTTGTATTTTCTTGCTAAAGGCCAGTATGGGGAGAACGATGGGAAAAAACAAGAACAGGTATATTCCAAAACGTGTGCTCCGCCCGAAATGCTCAGCCAAACCCTTACAGACACGAAGAAAGGCAATGACATTAACAATCGGGATAAAGAAAAGCCAGACAAACCGCCCGCTATACCCTGCAACCCGCTATACCCTGCAATTTGACATAGAACAACACAATTGTATACAGGAATGATAGCGGCCCAGCTCGCCTTGCCCGCCTTATCAAAGACGGTCCACAGGCATCTCAGGGTGAACAATACAATAATCATACCGATGACATATGGTATATTTACCGTTGCCAATACCCCGAGCTTCCACAGGTCTATCAGGGCGATTAAACCCAGAATTATAGCGATTATATAAGAGATTGCCAACAAGTTTGGCATTACCAAAACCTCGCCTTTACGAGTTGCGCTTCATCATCATTATCGATGTGATATAGCTGAGCATCAGCTCGTCGCGCTGGTTCCTTACCTCGATGCGCGAGAGCACCACCCCCCGGTCGGGCTTGCTGCGCGAGGCGCGCTTATCCATCCACTCCATGCTCACCGTCAGCACATCCCCCGGGCGCACGGGCGCGTGCACCTTTATCTCCTTGTACTCCATGACGCCGAACGTTTTCACGTGCAGGTTCAGGCCGATGAGCCTGGTGACCACGCACATGGTGTAGTTGGAGGAGGCGATAAGACCATTGAACTGCTGCGATCCCGCCGCCGCTTCGTCTATATGGAACACCTGCGGGTCCCACCTGCGCGCGAACTCGATCATCCCCTCCCTGTCCGCCGCATGAGTACCGACGATTATCTTTTCTCCAACGATGATATCTTCAAAATACAGGGCGTCCATGAGTTCTCCTTAACGATAAAGCCGAGGGGAATATAACATTATTCGGAGGGTATTTTCAAATTTCCTTATTTGAAACTGTCATTCTGAACGCAGTGAAGAATCTCGTCGTCGTTTTGCTCCTCAGGATGACAAGCTGCGAAATAATCAACCCCCTGTCATCCCCCAGTCTTGGGGGAATTTAAAAAAGGATGGGGGACACCCCTAGAACCCCGACAGGAGAAAACTCTCCTGCACCTCTTCTTTTAGCGTGGGTCGAAGACGTTGCGCCCGTCGATGTGCTTGACCAGGCCGGAACGCCCGACCTCTTCCGCAGCGACGAAGTCCTCGAGGAAGCCCCGCCCGGACGGGGTGTCGGCCAGAAAGCGCCGTCCGTCCTCCAGCCGCCCCACCACGGTACCCAGCTCCGGCGCCCCCTCGCGGTCGTGCATAACGGTGTAGGCTTCTATCGTGCCGCGCCCCGAGGCCTCCTCGGCGACGGCGGGAGGCGCCTCCCTGTAGGCGGCTTTGGACCTTGCGGCCGCATTTCCGCGCGCCGGGTCTTTGGGCTTGGATGAGATGACCGTCGAGGAGTGCCTGCTTGCGTATACGCCCAGCCCCGTGACCAGGCCCGTCGTCCCGGGCTTCCTGCGCACGCGTTCCACCATGGTCGCCAGCGCGTGGAGGGAATAGTTATTTCCCGGCCCGCCGGCGTAAGGCAGGCCGCCGGTGACGGTCAGCCCGCGCGGGTCGCTCTCGTCTATGCCGTAGGCCTCTGCGGCCAGCTCCACCGCTACTGGGAAACAGCTGTAAAAATCGATGTAGTCCATATCCGCAATAGTGGTGCCGGTGCGCATGAACGTCTCCTCGGCGCAACGGCGCAGCGAGGGCGATTCCGAGAGGTCCGGCCTTTCACTGAGGAACCAGGGCTTCTCCTCGGCGTAGGCGCCTCCCCACCAGTAGGACAGTTTGTCCTGCGCGATGCCAAGCTGCTTTGCCGCCTTTTCTGACAGCATCAGGACGGCGGCAGACTGGTTCAAATCCTGGAACGCGTTGAGGTATTTGGTGTACGGGAAGCCGATCATGCGGTTCTCCGCCGTCGGCGTCGTCAGCTCGTCGGCGCTACGCTCCACGGGGAGCCAGGCATAGGAATTCTGTGCGGCCACCTGTGTGAATCGATGCATGAGCCGGCCCATCTTCATTCGATGGGAATCGAGATTGAGGCCCAGGCGCGCCCGAAACGCGTTCTCAATGAGCGGATAGAATTGGATCGGCAGGTAGACGTTGTACTTAACCTCACGCTTGTGACAAGGTATCCTCTCCTTGCCGACCACCTCCGGCTGGCCCTCACCCCCCAGCTCCCACTCCAGCGCGGCCTTTTCCTTCTTTGCGCGCATGAATGTTTTGTAGTTGTGCGACCCGGCGATGAGGGCGACGTGCGTACGCTCGGACTCGATGCGCCTGGCGATATCGTTGACCATGTCTAGCGGGGTGTCGCCGCCGACCAGCACCGTGCGCAGCATGCATGACGGTACGGCCCCGATGCGCTCAGCCAGCAGCGCGGCGGCGTTACGCGGTTTCCAGTCATGGGTACTCACGATGCCTATGGTATCGATCTTGCTGAAAAGCCTGATCCCTAGCCCAGCATCATCGCACGCACTGCGCGCCACGCGCTCAAGCATATCGAGCGGCGACATCGCGGCGCGCGGATCGCTCTCACGGTCTGAGAGCTGTGCCACGCCGGCAAGCACGGGGATTTGAGTTATTCTCATTTAATGCTCCTTAACGATAAAGCCGAGGGGAATATAACATTATTGGGAGGGGTGGTGCAAATGGGGGATGGAGCACTTTTCTACAAGGGGCAAGTAAATCTAGTAATTACGCGATGTCCTAGCCAATACTTAGCAATTCAAGTTTTTGTTCAAAGTCGTTGTACTTAGTTTGCACTACTACTAAGGGGGTTGAACGCTGTTCCGCCCATTCAATTATCTGAAGCTTATTAGCGTGAGACATTTGATATCCCAAAATCAAGCGTGTTAATAGCTTTGAGTCGAATATGATTGGGTGCTTAAAGTGTTGTGGGGTTACGATTCTTATTTCCTCTTCAGATCCCCAGTCTCTTTTTTTGATAAAGAAGTAATATCCGATCGTTTCATCAGGTTTAGTAATATCGAAATTGATTACTTCGTCAGAATATTTTACCTCGTAGGCTCTCGAAAACAGCCCTTCATTCTTAAATTCAAGACAATAACCTTTGTGATTATCAGCATAGTTTGCCCACAAGCTCATATTGTCAAATCTTTTACTCATTGAATAAATTCTATGATTGTTAGTTCTCTCATAAATGTATTGAACTATAATTTCACCTATGTAATTTGCCCCCTTACTTTTACATGCAGCTATCATAGTCTCTTTAATTTGCGCACATTCTTGAGACGATAAATAGGGCCTATTGCGAATATAGTGATCATACATAAATTGAATTAATTCAGTTTCTGAAGGTACTGTGAATTTCGGTTTGGCTTCTGTAGGGTCATTAAGTTCGTTAGGACGAGGGAAATATAGTTTGCTTTTAAGGAGTATCGGCTCCAGGAGATGAAGGTTCTCAGCGGAGGAATAATGGTAGAAGTGAGTAGCTTCAGGTTTCTTGGGCTTTGTTAGCATACAATCAGGTCCTGTTAGAGGTAAGTATTTTTAATCCGCCTCGACGGTCAATATATACCCGCCTACCCATTCGTCGTTGTAATCGGAAACTGATATGTAATATCTGCCGGACTGCGGGGCGGTGAACTCTAGCTCGGAGTTGGTGCCGAACAGCCCGCCGCCGCTGTTATCGTCAGAGTTTTCTCTCTATCTCTTGCACTTTTTGCACGTGCCGAAGATGGCCATGTGCTCAAGCTCGGCGCTGAAGCCGTACCGCTTCTTCAGGTCGGCGTTCAGCCAGTCGAAGACGGATTCGTCCACATCCTGCACGCTCCCGCACCTGCGGCAGACGAGGTGGTGGTGGTGAGCTTTGCCCACGGGGTGGTACACGAGCCTGCCGCCGCCCAGATCGCTCTCCGCCACCAGCCCCAGGGTCTTTAAGAGTTCCAGGGTGCGGTAGACGGTGGAGATGTTGAGATAGGGGTACTTGGCGTGAGCCTGCTTGAAGATTTCCTCGGCGCTGATGTGGTCGTCGCTGGCTTCTATAGCCTCCAGCACCATCATGCGCTGCGGGGTCATGCGAAAGCCTTTAGCCCGCAGTTCGCCGAAGACGGATTCCCTGTCTCCTGATTTCATGGGGATATTCTACCACAGCTTGCGGTTGTTTTAACACAATGAGGGTGTGGAGGACGTTTTTTGGGTCGATAGGGGATGATCAACCCCCTGAGTCCCCCAGTCATGGTCCTTCCCATTTCGGGAAGGCTTCCGCGGAAGGACATCTCTTCTAAACAGAGGGTATGAGACGGTCGAGAAGGGATAGTCAGCCCCCTGTGTCCCCCAATCTTGGGGGAGCTTAAAAAAGGACAGGGGACACCCCTACAGATAAACCCAAAAAACAGGTGAGGGTTTATCTGTTAATGTTCCCTGATTAGGAGGCGATAGCTGATGCCATCCTGGCGGTGGCCGTCGGCGGCGAGGAGCAGGAAGTTGATGTACGAATCCGCTACCCATAACGGGAGGAACTTGAATGAGAATGTGGTTGATCCTTCGCTTTCGCCCGGGCCTTTGCTCTGCGATGCGGACAGAAGATAGACGCAGTTGGGCATGAATTCCAGATAGGCCATCGGGCCGGTGATTTTATTGCCGTGGATATGGATCTCGAAGACCTCGTGTATCTTTACATCCATCTTTCTCTCAGTCATTTGCAGTCTCCTTTTGCTGACCTTGGTAGTTTTGTGTGAAAAATAAGGCTGTCTTGTATGAGCTATTTTAAAGGAAAAAGGTGTTTTTCGGCAAGCGGGGTGTCAATGGAGTTTTAGAAAAAGATTATCAACCCCCTGCTGTCCCCCAGTCTCGGGGGAATCGTTGTCCAAACCCCCTGTGAGTCCCCCATACTTTGGGGGACTTAAGAAGATTTAGGGGACGCCCCTAAAATCCCGGCAGGAGAAGCTCTCCTGCACCTCTCTTCTAATTTCCCTCGCTCTCTGCAGGGAGAGGGTCAGGGTGAGGGCGCAGTTGTCATTCTGAACGCAGTGAAGAATCTCGTCGTTCGTGTGGCATTAAGTAGTGGGAGATTACTTCGCTCCGCTCGCAATGACGAGGCACGAAGAATCGGGCACCTTTAGTCGGTTGAGATTGCCTCAGAGTGGGTGCGATGGCGGCACAGGCGGGTGAATATCGTCGATATCGTGAAGATGGCGGCGCTGAAGAGGATGATCGTCGCGCCCGAGGCGATATCCAGTTCATAAGAGAGCCTGAGGCCACCGATGACGGAGGCCATGCCGATGAGTATCGAGAGCCACATCATATTCTTCATGCTGTGCGTATACTGGCGGGCAGTGGCGGATGGTATCGTCAGCAGTGCGATTACCAGGATTATCCCTACCACGCGTATCAGCAGCACCACTGTGAGCGCGATAAGTCCCAGCAGTATGAGGTACAGACGCTCGGTCGGTATGCCTGCGGCTGTGCTGAACTCCTGGTCGAATGACAGGGCGAAGAACTCCTTGTACAGCAGTATGACCACACCGATGATAATCGCGTCGAGGACGATCATCATGATTATGTCGGATATCGGCACGATGAGGATATTGCCGAATAGGTAGCCGAAAAGATCGGAAATGATATAGCCCGGCGTGATTCCAATAAATATTATTCCTATGGCCATTCCCAGTGACCACATGATGCCGATGGCGGTGTCCTCCGTAAGCTTGGAACGCCTGACCACCATCCCGATGCCGAGGGCTGAGGCTACGGTGAATATCAGCGCACCGATGACCGGAGTCATCCATGAGATGTAATGGGAGAGATAGTATCCGAGGCCGATGCCGCCGAATGAGGCGTGCGATATGCCGCCGCTGATGAAGGTCATCCGCTTCACCACGACGTAGGTGCCGATGATACCACAGGCCACCGCGGCCAGCAGCCCGGCCCAGAGCGCATTGTGCATGAATTCGTATTGCATCAGAGCTTCGATCATTGGTCTTTGTGCTCCTCGAAGACCCGGTGCGGCATGCCGTGCGCTATAAGATCCACCGGGCACTGGTACGCCTCCTCAAGGTCATGCTTGGTCAGGTCCTTGGTGCCGTGGTAGTAAAGCCTACGGTTGAGGCAGGCGATCTTGTCAACATATGCCGAGACGACGCCGATATCATGGGATACCATTACTATGGTCATCTTGCGCTTCAGGCTCTCCAGCAGCTCATAGAAGCCGGCCTGCATGGGCGTATCAACGCTCGCCATGGGCTCGTCCAGAAGCAGTATCTCGGGATCGCTGGCGAGCGCGCGGGCGACAAAGACCCTCTGTTGCTGTCCGCCCGAGAGCTTTCCGATCTGCTGGTCCTTGTGCTCCAGCATGCCCACTCTCTTGAGGGCTTCTATGGCGGCATCCCTGTCGGCGCTGTTGTAGCGGCGGAACAGGGCGGTATGCCCCAGCCGTCCCATCAGCACGACCTCCATCACGCTTGCCGGGAAATCACTATCGAAGAGGCTGCGCTGCGGCAGGTAGCCCATGTACTTACGGCCCTTATTTGGGGGTTCTCCAAGTATGGTGATCCGGCCGCGGCTGGGCTTCACCAGCCCCAGGAGCAAACGCAGCAGCGTGGTCTTGCCGCCGCCGTTGGGCCCTATGATGCCGAGGAAATCATCCCTATATAAGGAGAGGTTGATTCCCTCCAGGGCTGGCATGCCGTCGTAGTACAGCCAGACATCATCCAGCCTGATGACTTCATCTGTCATTCCAGCTGACCTCCGTCTTCATGAATTTCTTTAATATGGTTTTTGGCATCTCTATTCCTGATTATTCAAACTCCAGCGCCAGCGCATCGGCAACGCTGCGCATACTGGGGATATAGTGCTCTGACAGCGCGTCCACCGTGACCGTCTCGCCGCCTGTGGCGTTGGCGATAGTCTCCGCGTACTGCAGCACAAACTGCGGCTCGATAAAAACGTAGTTCAGGTCATATTGCTTGGCAAGGTCGATGCAGTTCTGCAACACCTGAGGTGTGGGTTCCTTGCCCTCGTGTTCTATGGCGATCTGTTCCAATCCGTATTCGCTGGAAAAGTAACCAAATGAGGGGTGATAGATAAGGAAGTATCTGTTGCTGTAGCCATCGAGCTTGCCGTGGATATACGCATCAAGTTCGTCAAGCTGGTCCAGATAACTCTCCGCGTTCGAGCGGTAGTAGGCTTCATTATCGGGATCGACGGCGATGAGGCCATCGAGGATATTCTGCACAATTGTCTTGGTGTTTATCGGCGATGTCCATATATGCGGGTCCATCCCCGGCTCGTCGGGGTCGCTGCTTACCATAAGATCGATGCCTGTGGAACCGTTTATTACAGCCATTTCCGGGTTCTGCTCGATGAGCTTCTCCATCCAGATGATCTCAAATTCTATGCCTGAGCCCACCTGCACATAAACCTCGGTATTGCTGAGCGATACCATCTGGCTCGGCGTTGGCTCGTATGAGTGCGGGCTGGCGCCCGGCGGAACCATGACATCGACATGGACCATGTCGCCGCCTACCTGCCGCATGAAATCGGCGAAGGGGATGAGCGTGACCACCACACCCAGCCTGTCATCGCTGGCCTCGTTCTGTCTGTGCGACGTCGGGATGAGCAGCATAGCCAGTGCGATGATAATAGTAGCGATGACCATCGCCGGTGTGGCGTACTTCTGGGCTTTCATTATCCTATATGCTCCTGCCTATCTTGGCTCCGGCGGCGATAGCCTCCGTTGCATTACCCGGCTTTTCAGCATCGCCTATTACGAATAATTCTTTCACTTTACCTCCCAGATGTGTCGCTAGGTGGTTATCGGCAACAGATCCCATAGCCAGCACGATGGTGTCTATGCCGCGTATCGTTTCCTCCGCTCCGTCGCGTTTCACCACAGCGCCATCGGCGGTGATCCTTTCGATAGTGCAGGATGTGATGATTTTAACCTTCTGTTCATCGAGGCGCTTCAGGAGGTGATACTTCGGACCGGGAACCATGTCGCTGGCAATTTCAGGCAGCATCTCTACGATTGTAATTTTCCTGCCATATGAAGCTAGCAGGTCGGCCATCTCGCAGCCCACCATACCTCCGCCAGCAATGAGAACCTTTTTCCCGGTGATTGCCTTGAATGTGAGGACGTCGCGGGCGCTGGCCACATTCTTACCATCGACTCCTGTTATCTGGGGAACCAGCGGCGTGCTGCCCGTGGCGATGATCACCGCGTCCGGTTTGAGCTTCTCGATCTCAGTCGCGGTTGCCCCGGTGGAAAGCTTAACTTTTACGCCCGCTTTATCCAGCTGGCGCATCTGGTATTTAATATAGGGGAGGATCTCCTGCTTGGTGGGGGGGATAGCAGCGAGGCGGTATTGCCCGCCGAGCTCAGCCTCTCTCTCGAATAATGTGACATCGTGGCCCCTGAGCTTTGCCACCCGTGCCGCCTCCATGCCCGCGGGGCCGCCACCGATTACCACGACTCGTTTTTTCATCTTTGCCGGGGTGAGCACCATCTCCCGGTCGCGGCCGAGCTCCGGGTTGACCTGGCACTTGAAGCTGAACGCGGTCATGAGGGCGTGCAGGCATTCGTGCGAGCATGAGGTGCACCACCTGATGTCCTCAATATCTCCAGCCTTCACCTTGTTAGCCCACTCCGGATCGGCCAGCATCTGCCGCCCTATGGCTACGATATCTGCTTTCCCCTGGGCTACGAACTGCTCGGCGATGAGCGGATCGTTAAGCCGGCCCACGGCGATCACCGGCACGTTCACGGCTTTCTTTATCTCCTCCGCATCGTGCATGAGGAATCCCTTGGGAACGGACATCGGTGCCGCGACATAGGTCTCGACGTTGGCGTATACCCCGGTTGATACGCTGAGACAATCAACTCCGGCCTGCACCAGCCACGGTGCGATGGCCACGGATTCCTCGATGGTGCGGCCACCGGGCACCCGCTCATCGGCGCTGAAGCGGAAGATGATAGGAAAATCGGGACCTACCTTAGAACGACAGGCCTCGATTATTTCCAGGGCAAAGCGCAGTCTGCTGCGCAGGTCGCCTCCGTACTTATCCGTGCGCCTGTTGCTATAGGCCGACAGGAACTGTGCTATGAGATACCCATGAGTGCCACATAACTCTATGGCGTCGACACCAGCCTCTTTGACGCGCCGCGCTGCTTGGGCGAAACATTCGATGATCTCCTCGATATCGGCTGTGCTCATTACATGAGGCATATCTTGGCAGTTGGGACAGGGACAGGGGAGTGGGGATGGCGCCCATGGCGGCCTCTCCGGCCCGAGCGCTGGCGCCTGGCGCCCGGGATGCCATAGTTGTATAGAAGCTTTGGCCCCGGCTTTGTGTATTTGCTCCATCAACTTCTTCCATCCCGGGATCAGTTTATCGTCATATATCGCACCTACGCCGATTTCACCAAAGCATAAGGCCAGCGAATGATGGACGGTAGTATCTTCAACCATGATCAGTCCGGCGCCGCCCTCAGCCCTGGCCACATAGTGATCGATGAGACGCTGGCTGGGCATTCCCTGGTCATAGGCCAGAAGACAACCCATCGGCGCCACGGCGATTCTATTCTTCAGCTCCATACCGTTAATAACGATTGGCGTAAATAGATGCTCAAAGTGATTTCGCTTCATCTTTATACCTCCTTATCGGATACCTTTTCTGTATCGATAGATTCGATATTGAGCCTTCGTAAACGCCGCCTCCTGTATACCATGATCGATATCGATGCAATAATTGCTACGAGGCTTATCCAGCAGGCGGTGGGCATGCCGGCTATGGTCCATGGGTCTATGCGCAGCCACTCCAGGCTGAAGCGTATAGTAGAGTAGTAGATGAGATATATGAAGAAGATATCGCCGTCGAGGAGGCGGTCCTTGTATCGCCGTCCGATGAAGAGCAGCATTATGCAGCCGATGAGGTTCAGCATCGATTCGTAAAAGAATAATGGATGGTAATGCTCGAACGATTCGTATCCGGACACCCGGTTCTCCGGGTTGATATAGATAGCCCACGGCAGATCGGTGGGTTTTCCGTAGACCTCCTGGTTGAAATAGTTGCCCCACCTGCCGATGGCCTGCGCCAGGATGACTGCCGGCGCAGCTATATCGAACCAGCGCAGCATGCTCAGTTTCTTCCATTTGGTGTAGATGAAAACCCCGATGGCCCCGCCGATGACTGCGCCGAATATCCCGAGCCCGGCCCCGCCAAATATTGCTGGCAGATCATGGCTATAAATTTCATTCCATTTATCGATGACATGGTAGGCGCGGGCGCCGATAAATCCTAGAGGCACGACTAACAACATGCCTGTGAAGATGTGATCTGAGTTCTCGCCTCGTCTTTTGGCCTCAATGCGTGCCAGGAATATAGCGGCAATTATAGCGATAACCAGTATTATGCCGTACCAGTGGATGGCTATCGGCCCGATATGAAATGCTACTCCCATGTCTTAACCTGACTTTACCTTCTGGCAGTCGGGGCAGCGCCCGTGAAACTCGAGGAGGTGGTCCTCCATTATGAATCCTGTCCGATCGATAAGCTGCTGTTCCAGGTCGTTCAGAACGCAGCTGGCGAAGTCTATGACAAAACCGCAGTTGGAGCATACGAGGTGGTGATGATGCTCGGCCGGCCTTCTGAGGAGATAACTGCGGGAATTGCCTTCATTGTGCATCTCGCATATGAGCCCCAGGGCGGACAGCATCTTGAGCGTGCGATATACGGTGACCAATCCGACGCCGGAGTGTTCGCTGTGGGCTCGTTCATAAAGCTCGGCCGGGGTGACGTGATCGTTGCTTTTGGAGATGGCGTTGATTACAGCACGACGCTGGGGGGTTAATTTGTAGCCTTTTTGTCTCAGCAGCGATGTCAGGCTTTTCTGCAACTTGCTTCTCCGTCACGAATGTTAAATGAAAATCATTATCAATTGGAACTATGGTCTCATTATACCAGCGTCCTCCCCGATGTCAATATCCGATAGTCTGAGGTGACTGCGTTCAACCCCCTGACCCCCAGTCTTGGTCCTTCCCTGAACGGGAAGGATTCCGCGGAAGGACACCTCTTTATAAACATGTCATTTCATGTAGGGGCGATTCATGAATCGCCCCTATGGGAACGCCCCAAAACCACGGTGGGAAGAATCCTGCACCTCACCACTGTTCCTTGCCGATGGATTGCCGCTTCGCTATAATAAAATTGTAATTGTCGACCCAGGTAACTCAACCGAAGGAGCAACATGATACTTGATAGCTTATTCCATCCGCGGTCGATAGCGATTGTCGGCGCGAGCGATGCGTACTTCAACGCCATTACACAGTTATTTTTAGACACGCTGCTGCAGTTTAAGTACAAAGGGAAGGTATATCCAGTTAACCCCAAGTTTGAAAAAGTGTCTGGGCTGAAGTGCTATCCGTTGTTGAAGGATATTCTGGATGTTGTTGATCATGTGATATCGATAGTTCCCGCCGCAGCAACGCCCGGGCTCTTAGACGACTGTATAGACAAAGGCGTTAAAACGCTGCATCTTTATACAGCTGGATTTGCCGAGACAGATGAAAAGGAGAGAGGCGACCTCCAGGAAAGGCTTGTGGCGCGTGCGCGGAACAGCGGAGTTCGCATGCTGGGCCCGAACTGCATGGGGCTGTTTGTCCCATCCGAGGGCATCACCTATTCGCCCGCATTCCCCATGGAATCCGGTAACGTGAGCTTTATTTCGCAGAGCGGCAGCTACTCGCTCATCATCATACGGGGTGCGGGGGCCAGGGGCGTGCGCTTCAGCAAGGTGGTCAGCTACGGTAATGCCTGCGACATAGACGAGTGTGATCTTCTGGAATACCTGGCGTCCGATCCCGAGACCAAGATAATCGGCGCCTACATCGAAGGAACCAGGGATGGGAAACGCCTGCACAGGGTGCTGGCCGAGGCATCATCGAAGAAGCCCGTGATAGTCATAAAGAAAGGCGGGACTCCAGCTGGAAGCCGGGGGGCAGTCTCGCATACGGGCGCTCTGGCTGGTGATGATAAGGTATGGGACTCTATTCTCAGGCAGACCGGCGTGATTCGAGTGGAAGATGCCGAGGAAATGATCGATATGATGACGACATTCAGTTTCTTCCCGCGTCCCAAAAGCCGTCGCGCACTGGTCTTAGGCAACGGCGGCGGCCCCAGCGTACGCGCCGCCGACGACTGTGAGCGCGCCGGGCTGGTGCTTCCTGAAGCTCCGGATAAACTCCGACAGGAAATGAAGAAATATTTCCCGGTGGCCGGCAGTATGCTGCGTAACCCGTTCGATGTCGGCGGCTACCACTTCGACTGGGCTCCGGTTATCGATTTGCTGGCGAAGTGGGATGGTGCGGATATGATGATTTGGCAGATCGCTCCCGATATCGAACCCTTTGATAAGGATTTATTTTACCAATTCTGTCTGGATCAGAGGGCTAAATGGCTGAAGGATTTTAAAACTGTCAATAAACCGATTGCAGTATCGGTCCATGCATCTGAGAGCGATGTAGCTTATAATATCCTCGCTATCACCAGAAGGCAGTGCGCCGAACTGGGCATAGCCTTCTATCCCTCGGTGTACAGGGTGGCGAAGGCGATCGACAGATTCATAGCTTATCACGAGCGGTTTGGGGCGGTAGCTGAGTAGTGTGTCAATCATCATCCAAACCCCCTGTTAGTCCCCCATACTTTGGGGGACTAATGAAATTGGGGGACACCCCCAAACCCCCGCCAGAGGGCGATCCCTCTGGACTTCCCGTCGCTGATTCTCGCCAAAGTCAATCGGTAGGGCGGGTTTAACGAAGTGTAACCCGCCATTTATTTTGCAGCAGGTTGCCGCGGTGGTCGTCATTCCGGCGGAGGCCGGAATCCAGAGGAACGAATGGCATTCTCTATTCTTGCCATAGAGGTGGTTCCAATGTAAAATGGATGTCGGCAATTAGGAGACGTCGGATTGCCTCTCCTGAGAAGGAGGGGCATTCTTATGACGGGGACGGCATCGGATAGGTGAAATGACGTTCGATTATATGTTCAATCCCCGCTCGATAGCGGTAGTAGGCGCCAGCGGCGCTGTGTACAATCCTGCCACGATTATATTTCTGAACAACCTGATATTGTTCGGCTACAAAGGCAAGATTTACCCCATCAACCCCAATGTCGAGGAAGTGTCTGGACTGAAGACATATCCTACAATACTGGATGTGCCCGGGCCCGTGGACCATGTGATCAGCGGGGTGAAAGCCTCGATGGTACCGGCGCTTCTGAAGCAGTGTATCATCAAAGGCGTAAGCACGTTGCATCTATACACTGCGGGTTTTGCCGAGACCGGTGATGATGAGCGCTGCGGGCTACAGCAGGATATCGTAACCACGGCACGGGATAGTGGAGTTCGAATCCTGGGGCCGAACTGTATGGGTATTTACTCACCAAAGGTGGGCATTTCCTTCTGTCCTGATTTCCCTAAAGAGCCGGGGTCAGTAGGTTTTATCTCGCAGAGCGGCAGCTACTCGCTGCTGGTTGTGCGCGCCGCCAGTGCCCGCGGGGTGCGTTTCAGCAAGATGGTTAGCTATGGCAATGCCTGCGATGTGGATGAGTGCGACCTGATTGAGTACCTCGGTGGCGATGATGAAACGAAGATTATCGCGGCGTATATGGAAGGAACCAGGGATGGATCGAGGCTGCGCAGGGTGCTTATGAAAGCCGCTGCGCAGAAGCCGGTGATCATCATAAAGAAAGGGCATACCGAGGCCGGGAAGCGCGGAGCGAGCTCTCACACAGGTGCCATGGCCGGCGATGATAAGACATGGGATGCGGTGATCAGGCAGGCCGGTGCCATCCGCGTCGATGACTTCGAGGAACTGATCGACCTCCTTACCACATTCCAGTTTTTCAAACTGCCAAAGAGCAAAAAAGCTGTGCTCATAGGCATAGGTGGCGGTCCCAGCGTGCGCTCAGCCGACGATTGCGAGCGCGCCGGGCTTATTCTGCATCATATACCGGATAAGATAGTTCAGGAATTGAGAAAGACGGTGCAGGTAGCGGGGAGCATGCTGCGCAATCCGGTAGATGTCGGCGCCTATCATATGGATTGGAACCATGTCATTGAAACCCTGTCTGCATGGTCGGAGAACGATATGTTCATCTGGCAGATAGCCCCCGATATTGAGCCGTTTCCTAACGAGGGATTCTATCGGCAGTTCTGCCTCGATCAGCGGGCCAAGTTCATCGAGCATTTTGTGAAAAGCGGAAAGCCTGTAGCTGTCGCGGTGCATATGGTAGAACGCAAAGAAGCACTGGATATCCTGCACACTACGCGGGAGCTGTGCATCAAGCATGGCGTCCCATTCTATACCTCGGTTTACAGTGCAGCGCGGGCGATAGTTAAGTTTATGGATTATCACGCTAGATTTAACGAAAGAGATAAATAGCGCCGGAATTCAACATGATGTTAACGTCTGTGTCTTTGTGTTGAGCGTTCTATAATGGAGTGGGGGAATGGAATGATTAAAGTGACTGATGTCGCCATGAAGGAACTTAAGGCGATGATGGATCGCGGCAGACTGGCATGTGTTGATGAATTTCGAGAAATATCTTATGGCGTCGATGAGTCCAATATCGCGCTCAGATTAGTGCCCACTCCAGATGGGCATCTGGCTATCATAATGGATGTATACCGAGAAGGGGATACCGTTATAGAGGACAATGGTATAAAAGTATTGCTTATCGAAGCCGATCTGGTGGATTTGGTTGACGGGATGTTATTTGATTGTACGGAGACGCCTGAAGGTCCGAATCTGCAAATATCGAATCCTTCTCAACAGACATAGACTTATTTGCCTCGGTACTCTTAACCGATTGTGTGAGGGATAAATCCTAATCCCCTTGCAGACCGCTGTGACTTATGCGGCGAAGCGCCTCTATTAGCTTGGGATCGAATTGAGTGCCGGAGCACCTTTCCATTTCTTTCAAGGCTTCCTGCGGTGATATGGCTTCCCTGTAAGGGCGCTGGCTTTATAGCTCTAATTCAGCTTACTATTCTTCTAGCCAGAATTTCCACTGGCAGGGTATGTCTTTAGGGCTCTTGCGCGGCGGCAAGATAGTCGGTTTGCACTTTATTTTTGGGTTGACATATTCGGCGCTGATAGGAATGTAGGTGCCGTCCAAATCCTCGCAGGCATGTTTCAGGAGCCACATGTCGTTGTGCCGTTCGCAGTATTCGAGCGTGCGGCAGCGCGTAACGGTGAGTGTGCCCTTTTTGCCATCGTCGCTCACTTCAAAGTCGATATCGAACATGACTGCCCAGCCCGGGTCGCACTGCCAGGTCTTGAACAGTGAGGCGATATCGTTGCCCTGGATATTCATAGCCTTCCTCGGGCGGTCGATCTCGTGCTTCCAGTTATGGCTCCATACCTCCATTGAGAGCTCATTAGCCACTTTCTCACCGTAGTGCTTGCGGATGATGGTGTTCCACATACCATCTGCGCCCAGGTAGAGCTGACCTGCGGCTACCAGCAGGTTCGCCAGCGCCTCGGATGAGAAGTCGGTCATCTTCAGCTTGGGGTTGAATGGGCCGCTGTAATCTTTCATCTTTGCCATAATGGCCTCCTTCGTATTTAATCGATTGCGTCGCCGCTATTTTAGCCAGAACTCCCACACGCAGGGTATCTCGTCCGGGCTCTTGCGCGGGGGCAGCTTGGTGGCCTTACACTGCATCTTGGGATTGAACAGGCGGGCGGTCTCCGGGATTAGTTTGCCGTCCAGTTCATGGCACGCTAGGTTCATCAGCCAGGTATCGTTGTGGCGCTCGCAGTACTCCAGCGTGCGACACTTAACCACCGTGGCTTTGCCGTGCTTGCCGTCGTCACTGAGCTCGAATTTCATTTCGAACAGCACAGCAAATCCAGGATCGACTTGGAAGAACTTGAACATGCTGGCGATATCGTTGCCTTTTATATTCATCGCCTCGGTGGGCCGGCGCACCTCCTGCTTCCAGTTGGTGTCCCACACCTCCCTGGAGCACTCCAGGGCCACGTCATCGCCGAACCGGCGGCGGATGACAGTGGTCCACATGCCGTCTGCCCCTAGGTACATCTTGCCGGCAGCCAGCAGCAGCCGCGCCAGCGCCTCGGATGAGAAGTCGGTCATCTTCAGCTCGGGGTTGAACGGACCGCTATAGTCCTTCAGTTTTCCCATAGTCTTCTCCTTAATATTTAATTATCAAGTACCGTTGCCTCGGTTTGCAATCGCTGCTTTTATCGTTTAATTCAGGTAAGGCTAATCTTCTATTGTGAACTCCCACTGGCAGGCGATCTCGTCCTTGCTCTTGCGCGGGGGCAGCTTAAGCGGCCTGGTTTTTATCTCTGGGTTGAAATGGTGTGCCGTCTCCGGGAGCATGCGCCTATCCAGCTCATTGCAGGCCAGGTTCATCAACCACTCATCGCCATGGTGCTCGAAGTATTCCAGCGACAGGCAGCGCTTCACCGTCATCAGGCCATATTTCCCGTCATCGCTAAGCTCGAAGTCGATATCGAACATCACGGCAAACCCGGGGTCGACCTGAAACAACTTGAACAGGGAGGCGATATCGCCCACCCCGATGTTCATCGCCTCTGTAGGGCGGCGCAGCTCCTGCTGGCCGATGGTGTTCCACACCTCCTTGGAGCAGGAAAGGGCTACGTCATCGCCGTATCTCTTGCGGATAACGGTGGTCCACATGCCGTCTGCCCCCAGGTACATCTTGCCCGCCGCCACCAGCAGCCGCAACAGCGCTTCCTTGGAGAAGTCGGTCATCTTCAGCTTGGGGTTGAACGGACCGCTATAGTCCTTCATTTCTCCCATAGTATCCTCCTAGCTTTCTGTCTTTGGATATTATTTTGTCACTGTGAATTCCCACATGCAGTCGACGCCCGACTCCTGCCTTTCATAGGGAGCATCATAGGGCGGGAGTACCAGCGGCTTCCACGTCACATCAGACATTATAGCCTTGGCCGATTGCCCGAACATCTGCGGGTCCCACTCGCGGCACATGACCCTGACGAAATCCATATTCCCTTTATCTCTGTAGTGCCGCATGGGGTGGCACCTGGTAACCTTCACTATGCCTAATTTCGGGTCCTTTAACTCGACTTCGTAGTCGTATAGAAACGGGCACCCGCCAGCGGCAGGGTGGAACTGGTTTACCTTGAGTATACCGGCCAAGTCGTTTTCCTTATGCCCCAAGGCTTCCAGTGTGCGCCGTGCAGTCGAAGGGATGTTCCTCATCCAAACCTCGAAGTCTATTTCACGGGCTATCTTTTCTCCGTACCTTTTAGCCACAGCATCATACCAGTGGCCGTCCATCTGCTGGTAGGCTCTGGCATACTCGTTGGCCAGCTTTACCAGTGTGTCCTTACCGAGGTCTTCCAACCGGCAAACTGGGCGCACCGGCCCGCTGTAGTCCTTCATTTTCCTAGATGTCTTGGGCGTTTTTTTCTCAGCCACTGGATCCTCTTTTCTGTCAGGAATAGCTATTCGGACTCACGACATCCGAGGCTACTCTGACATGCATCTGGTTCAGCTAATTGAACCTCACCCGGTATGGCAGAACATGGCTACAGGATTACAGCCGAACTTATTCTATTGTTTTAAGTTTCTTAGTCTTCTAGTATGTACTCCCACATGCAGACGGGAATATCGTTCTTGTTCTTGCGCGGCGGCAGCTTAAGCGGTCGCACCTTGATCTTGGGATTCCAGTGATCTGCGTAGTCTTGGAAAGCTGGCGGCTCAAGGTCATGGCATAGTGGTTTGACTCTTCCCGGGTCTGTCTTCTCATAGTAAATCAAGGATGGGCAGCGGTAGATGGTCATGATGGCATACTTCGGGTCACGGATGAAGATATCGTACTCATACAGGCCCTCCGTGTAGCACGGGTCGAGCTGCACTGCTTTAAACATGGTATACAGGTCGTTGCCCTTTATATTTGCTGTCTTCTGCAGTCCGCCCATGACGTGCCTGACCACGCGGCGCCAGACCTTCATTTCCCATTGCCAGGCCTTCTCCGGCCCGACGTCCTCGGCGGCGGTGGAGTACCACAGCCCGTCCATGAGCTCATACAGGCGGCCGTATTCGCACAGAAGCTTCCCCAGGAACTCTTTGGAGAAGTCTTCATAGCGTAAGTGACGCATGAACGGCCCGCTATAATCGTTGCGCTCTTGTCCCATTTTTACCTCCTTTTTATATTATAGTTTTCTCTTCTCTGCGATTATATCGTTGTCTAAAGCATATCTTCTTGCTTTAGTCGACACCGTGTCGTTATTGTTCAACCCCCTCGACTCCCCATTCCCCCGGCAGGAAGCATCTTGTATCTCGACTTATCTAAAGCGGCTGGAACTCCTTGCCGATCATCTCGCGCGCTATGTTGAGTTTCATGATCTCGGCGGTGCCGTCGCCGATCTCGCTGCCGATGACGTTTCTCAAACGTTGCTCAGCGCGACATTCTTCGCTATATCCGATCTGGCCGTGGATGAGCAACGCCTCATGGCAAGCCTCCATCGCGGAGCGGGCGCCGAACCACTTGGCCATCGAAGCCTCTTTGAGGTGGCGTTCGCCGGCGTCCCTCAGACCTAATGATCGATAACAAAGCAACCTGGCGGCCTCCAGCTTGGTGGCCTCCTCGGCTATTTTGAATGAAACTGCCTGGAAATTAGCCAGCGGTCGTCCGAAGGCAGTGCGCTGTTTGGCATATGCGATGGCTTCATCCAGCGCCCCCTCGGCGTGGCCTATCGCTTGTAGCGTCAGGCATATGCGCACTACGCCGATGACGTTCATGGCCAGGAAAAATCCCTGGCCTTCATCGCCCAGACGGTGGTCGGCAGGGAGGCGTACATTGTCCAGGAAGAACGATGCTCGCTGTGCTGTAGGCCAGCCCATGTCTGGAATGGAGGACTTCGTGATTCCGGGTGTATCGGTCGGCAGTAGGAATGCGGTCACACCTCTAGCGCCGGCTTTTGGATCTGTCTTAGCGAATACAACGCCGATACCGGCCTGCATTCCCCAGCTGATTGAGGTTTTCTCGCCGTTGAGGACGTAGTGGTCTCCATCCTTGACAGCCTTGGTTTTAATACCGACTGCGTCAGAGCCGGCATCTGGCTCGGTGAGGCACATGCAGGCAAGTATATCTCCATCTATTACAGGCTTAAACCATCTGTCCTGCAGGTACTCCGGAGCGAAGTTCATTGCCTGTCCCAGGTATCCCGCCGAACCTGTGGGCAGCACGCTGACGGTAAAGTCTACCTTCGCCATCTCTTCAATAGCGATGCCCACGGTGACCCAGCTGACCTTCTGTCCTCCATACTTCTCCGGCACGTTCATCGCGAGCAGGCCCATGTTGGCCATCTTCTTCACGATGCTCATGTCGACCTTGGTATCCTTGGCCCGCTCCTTCGCACCGGGGCCCAGTTCCTTCTGGGCGAACTCCTGTATCTGCCGCCGGAACAGTTCCTCTGATTCTGAAAAAACGAATGACATTCCTTACTCCTTCCTATGATGAGGGCGCTGAGAATCCCTGATCAACCCCGGTCCTTCCGCGGAAGGACACCTCTTTTTCTGCAATCTCAATGAAAACTCCCTGTTATCAACCAGCCTTTTTATCAGCTTTGGCAACGTAATCGTTGACGAAATCTATCACTGTGTTCACGAGCGTGTGCGGCTGGAACGCTGCGGTGACCCCCAGTTCCTTCAGCGGGGCGAAATCGCGTTTGGGTATCACTCCTCCAACCGCCAGTGCGATGCGGTCGTCAACGCCTTTCTTCTTGAGCAGCGCCATTATGTCCCTTGACAGCGCCACTTGCCTTCCGAGGTGGCTGCTCAGGAATATGAAATCCACATCCTCCTGTATCGCCGCAGCAACAATCGTCTCCGGCGACTGGTATAAGCCCGTGTATATCGTCTCCATGCCGGCGTCGCGCAGCCGTGGCATCAGGATGGAAATACCTCTAACATGGGTGTCGGGCCCGGCCTTCGCCAGCAGGATTCTGACCTTTCTATCCTTCCTCACCATTTCTGCTCCCTTCGTTAAGCACCTTTGGACCAGTCCGGCGGGATCAGGCAGCTGTGATCCTCGCCCAGCTCTACCTTCAATATGCCGAATATCTCCGAAGTAGTGCACAACGCCTTGGCTGCATCGACCATGATCGGCATCAGATAGCCGTCGCCGGCGACGGCCGCTCTGAACTGCGCCAGTATCTCTTTAACACGGCCGTTGTCCCGTTCTTTCCTCAGCTTTTTCAACCGTTTGGTCATTTCTTTGACCGTCGGCATCGGGTCCTGGTCGAAAATCTCTATTGGGTCTGTCTCCGTGTCCTCAGGCTGGAATTTGTTCACGCCGACCATTATCTTCTTGCCGCTGTCGAGGTCGTGGGATTCCTTGATATTAACGTTGGCGATCTCGCGCTGCAGGTAGCCGCGCTCGATGGCTGCGATGTAGCCGCCCATGTCATCGATCTTTTTGAGATAACCCCAGATGGCGTCTTCCATATCCCTGGTGAGGCGCTCCACGTAGTACGAGCCTGCCAGCGGGTCGGCGACATTTACAATGCCAGTCTCGTGTTCGATGACCTTTCCGGTGAGCAGTGCGATGCGCGCCGATTCCTCGGTCGGGGCGCTGAAGGCTTCGTCCATGCAAGTGATGTTTAAACCGCTGGCGCCGCCGAATATAGCCGATAGCGCCTGAAGGCCTGAGCGGAATATATTGAGCTGCGGGTACTGGGCTGGCAGCGTGGTGGCCGATGTCTTCACCTGGATGCGCATGCGCAGGCTTTTGTCGCTCTTGGCGTGAAAGCGCTCTCTCATCACTTGAGCCCAGACCTTGCGCACTGCGCGGAATTTGGCTACTTCCTCGAAGAAATCGCTGTAGCAGGCGAAGAAAAATGTCAGGTGCGTCGACACGGCGTCGACATCGAGGCCCCTGTCGATACAACCTTTTACTACCTCTATCATATCGGCCACGGCGAAGGCGGCCTCCTGGGCGGCGGTGCACCCCGCCTCGCGGCTGGAGTATGCCTGCACATCGCATGCGCGGAAGTAGGGCATCTCCACCGTGACGAACTTGAGCGTATCGACGATCAACCTCAGGCAGGCCTTCGGCGGGAACAGGTGCAGCCCCTCGCCGATGAAGCCGTGCAGCGAGTCGTTAAGTGTTGCACCTAGTATATTGCTTCGCGGTATGCTGCGGTTGTCGGCGATGGCTATGTAGTGGGCCACGCGCCAGTTGGGAGCGTAGGAGAGCGCGCCGTGGTAAACGCCTTCAATCGGTATGCCTTCGAGAACCGCCTCGCTATCGCGGATGGAGTTACATGGCGGCCCGTTGACACCGACGAACTCGGCCATCCGCGGGTCGTCGGAGTCGTAGCCGTAGGCGCTGCACATATCCATGGTCAGGTTGTAGCTGGGCATGCCGCTGGGCGAGGCCATTCCATATTTAAGGAGATACTTTATGCGCTTGTTGGTCTCCTCCGGCAGTCCGAAGCCGAGCACTGGCCTCTGTCCGAAGATGATGCCCTTCGCTCCGCTGTAGATGCCGCGGGTGAAGGGGTACTCGCCGGGGTTGCCGATCTCTTTTTTGTAGTCGATGTCTTTCACATCGTCAGGGGTATAGACGGACTTGATGGGGATGCCGCCGACCGTTGTTCTTGCTTCTTCTGCCATATCAGTTGGCTCCTCACTAACGTGTACCCTCGCTGGTCTGAGTCGAGGGCTGTCGATCGACCTTTGGGTTGTTTTCGATTGCGTCGTTCTTATAACACTGGTAAAACAGTTGCAAAAGCGAATCGGTGTGTTAGAATATTAAAGTACAGGTTGGATTGTAGCTCATTTAAGATTATATTAGCCTAACATAAAATATATTTCAAAAAACAGTAGAAAAGATAGCAATAGAATAGCAGTTCTGTAAAGGAACCTCTGAAAAAAGAGGTGCAGGAGGAGTCTCCTGCTGGGGGAATTGGGGGTGTCCCCCAGCCCCTAACCCCCCCCCATGATTGGGGGATTGAGGAGGTTGATGAGAACTTAATCATATCCTCCTAGTATATTTCAAGGAGCGCTAATGTCGGATGTAAAAGATAAAGAGAAGGCAGAGCGTTTACAACAACTTAGAGAGCAGCAGTTAAAGGCTGAAGTGGAGACCCTTGCCAGGTTAAAGGAGCTGGGGGAGCAGCAGATTAAGTGGGAGGAGGAGACGCTTGCGCGATTTAAGAAGGAGAGGGAGCAGCGCCGGATACTGGGGGTAAACACGTGGGAAGAGGAAACCGTGGCGCGTCTCAGGAACGCTATCGAGCAGCAGAAGAGAGCGGAGGAAGAGCTGGCCAGATGGACAGATTACAGGAAGGCCCTTGAAAGGTCGCTGGATTATGATAGGCGGATTCGTGGAATCAAGGGTTATGGGAAGGCAATCGATCCTGAAAGTTTAAAGAAGAAGTCCGTCCGCAACGCACTGTTCGAGATCGCAATGGCCAATAATGGCGTGCTTGTTGCTGCTAATGCCACACAGATACTTCTGGAGGCAGGAATCTCCAAGGATCGTGAACACATCAGAGGGCTGATATACTCTACTATCTATCACAACAAACGTTTCTTCAAGAAGGAGCGCCCGGGTCATTACAGATTGACGTCGATGCCAGATACGATCTTATCATCCGAGCAGGAAAGCGCGGAGAAAAAATAGGTTTAAGGAACCTTAGGGAAAGAGGTGTCCTTCCGCGGAATCCTTCCCGAAATGGGAAGGACCAAGTGTGGGGGATTAAGGGGTTTGGATTATTAATTTATCCAATACCCGTCACTCAAAAAGTGTTGACAATGATTCAGACAGCGGTTATTATTGCGGCTACTTAGGATATTATATCTGAAGTAGCCATATTTATTTAGTGTACAGGTTCTCTTCTGGCAGTCTCGGTGAGACAAAAGTCGCATACAGGGTTGGCGATATATTATAAACTTACTTCCGTAAATCCTCACGATATTAAAGCACTGTTGTTCATAAGGAGGGAGTATGGCGGCTAAAGAGGTAAAGGTATATTCGACTCCAACATGTCCGTGGTGCAAGAAAGCGAAGCAGTTCCTTGATGCCAACGGCGTTGCATACCAGGATTTCAATGTGGCTCAGGACCCCGCCGCCCGAGAAGAAATGATAAAGAAGTCCTCCCAGACAGCGGTGCCCACCATCATAATCGATGGTGAGATAGTCGTAGGGTTCAACGAGCCGGTGCTGAAAGAGAAGTTGGGTATTAAGTAATTAAATCGAAAAGCTCTTGGTTATATTATGCATGAATTGATAATAATCGGCGGAGGGCCTGCAGGCATGACCGCGGCCGTGTATGCGGCGCGGAAGCGTCTGGATGTCGTGCTCATCAGCAAGGACCTGGGTGGCCAAGCTATGTGGACGGGTCGCGTTGAGAACTACATGGGCTATCAATACATCGAGGGGTTCGAGCTGATGTCCAAGTTCGAGGAGCAGGTGAAGCAGTTCCCGCTGGAGCAGAGAATAGGCTCGCAATCCGTGTCGCTCAGGCGCATCGATGGTGGGTTTGAGGTGGTAGCGGATAACAATGAGAGGTATCAGGCGAAGGCGGCCATAATCGCTACAGGAAAGCGACCGCGTTCGCTCAACGTTCCTGGTGAGGAGCGGCTCAAAGGAAAGGGCGTAACGTATTGCGCTATCTGTGACGGCCCGATCTTCGCCGGACAGAAGGTCGCCGTCATTGGGGGCGGGAACTCGGCGCTTGAGGCGGCGGATGATATGTCCAGGATCGCGGAACAAGTTTACGTGGTATCGGTCACGCCGTTCACCGGCGATAAGATACTAGTCGAAAAAGTGCGGGGAGCGTCCAACGTTACAGCGTTCCTTGAGCATGAAGTTTTATCAATCTCGGGGGAAACGTTAGTCGACGGCATTGATATCAGGGATATGAAGACGCGAAAGCAAAAGAGGCTTGATGTCAGCGGTATCTTTGTTGAGATCGGGCTGATGCCCAACTCGGAGCTGGTCAAGGGGTTGGTTAGCTTGAACGAACAGGGTGAGATAGTGGTGAACTGCCGCAATGAGACCAATGTGCCCGGGCTTTTCGCCGCCGGCGATGTGACCAACGTACCGGAGAAGCAGATAGTCATCTCGGCAGGTGAAGGGGCCAAGGCTGCACTTCAGGCGCATAAGTACATACAGCGTTTATGAATTTTGTATCAGATGTTTCATAGAATTCGATGGAGTTTGGATGAAGGTTTTAGGTATCATGGGCAGCCCGAGGATCGGGGGCAACACGGATTTACTGATGGATGAGGCGCTTAAGGGTGCCAGGAGCCTTGGTGCCTTTGCCGAGAAGGTCGTTGTGGAGGAGCTCGATATCTCCCCCTGCCGCGAGTTTAATGGCTGCATGAAGGATGGCAGGTGTGTTATTCGGGATGATATGGATGAGATATATCAAAGTCTGGATGAAGCGGACGCCGTGGTAATCGGGGCTCCGATATTTTTCTATGGACTGCCCGCTCAGCTTAAGGCCCTCGTCGACCGGTGCCAGGCGCTTTGGGCACGAAAGTATGTATTGAAGCAGGAGCCTGCGAGGCAGGGGAGGAAGGGTGCCTTCATAGGGGTGGGCGCTACTAAGGGCAGCAATTTGTTCGACGGCTCGAAATTGACGGTCAAGTACTTCTTCGATGCTATCGGCGTGGAGTACTTAGAGGAGCTGTTTATCCGAGGTGTAGACCAAAAAGGTGAGGTGAAGAAGCATCCCACTGCATTATCGGATGCTTACGAGCTTGGCAAAAGGCTGGCAAAATAATCTCTAGGAGGGGATATGAGTAAAGTCATAGGGTCACTGAACACTATGTATAACATAGAAAGGGCTGCTACCGCGATTTACAAAGCACAGGCAGGAGCCTTTCGCAGTAACCCCGCCGTTTATGAGACATTGAAAGCTGCCACGGCCAATGAACAGGAACATGCGGATGGCCTCAAGGCAAGCATCGCTGAATTAAAAGGAAGAGTCTCTTTCCTGGGCTGGCTGTTTGCACTTGGCGGTATGATGATCGGGTTTGTAACCCGCATCATGGGTAAGAAACGCATGATGAAGACAGATGTCTGGGTTGAGAAGAAGGCAGTGAAGGATTACGGAGCTTTCCTGGACAGGGTGAATTTCAATGAAAAGTCCGCTGCTCTCATTAAGAAGAACATCGAGGATGAGAAGCGGCATGTGAATAACTGGTTGGGGATCCTCGATAAATTGAATAAAGGGGAGGTTTAAGATGGCGGTTAAAAAGGCGGGTGAGAAGTATCGCTGCAGCGTATGTGGTAACGAGGTGACGGTGACGAAGGTAGGAGGCGGCACGCTGGTATGCTGCAACAAGGATATGGTGCTGGTGAAGTGATAGATTTCGCAAATCAATATCAATGAGGAGGATGGAAATGTCAGGTAAGATCGAAGACTGGGCCATGGCCAGGGAATCGATCCGGGAGGAGCTGGACGCAATAAATCGCTATGAGGAGAGGATCGCGCAGACCTCGAATGTATCTTTAAAGAAGGTGTTGCAGCATAACGCGGATGAGGAGAAGGAACATGTGGCTATGCTTGTGGAGTGGCTGCGCCAGAACGATCGCACCCAGGACAAGGTTTTTGAAGAACATGATTAGCGGGTCGTATGACCGGTGAACGAATAGAAGGAGGGAGACATGCCATACAATGCTAAAGACTATGGCAAGCTGGTAGGAATGAATGGTTTCAGCGAGGCGCTGCTTAAGAACCATTTCGCCCTGTACCAGGGGTATGTGACCAATACTAACAAAGTATGGGACGCGTTGCAGGCGATGCTGAAGGATGGCAAGACGGCTGCGCCGGAGTTCGCCGAGCTGAAACGCCGTTTTGGCTGGGAGTTCAATGGCATGAGGCTGCATGAGCTTTATTTCGACAACCTTGGTGGGAAAGGGACTATCAACAAGTCGGGGAAGCTGGCCAAGCTGTTGCCGGGGGCTTATGGCAGCGTGGAGGCGTGGGAGAAGGATTTCAGGGCCACCGGTGCCATGCGCGGCATCGGATGGGTCGTTCTGTACCAGGACGATACGAACGGCTGGCTGTTCAACCAGTGGATCAGCGAGCACGACGGCGGGCATCCCGCCGGCTGTCGTCCCATCCTGGTGATGGATGTCTTTGAGCATGCCTTTATGCTGGATTACGGCTTGAAGCGCGCCGATTATATCGAGGCATTCTTCAAAAACATCAACTGGGATGCGGTCGAGGCTCGGGTGAAGTGAGCTTATGAGCTATTGGGAAAAGAGGTGTCCTTCCGGTACCGGAAGGACCGGGGTTTTAGGGGTGTCCCCTACTCTCTCTTAACTCCCCCAAGAATGGGGGATACAGGGGGTTGATGAATCTGCCCAGAGGTTTCTTATCTTAATGCGGATCGATATCTAGCAAAGAAGGAGTCGTGATGGACGCAAAGGCTTTATATTTGATCAGTTATGGTATGTATATTATCTGCTCGAAGAAGGGGGACAAGATCAATGGCCAGACGGCGAACAGCGTGATCCAGGTCGCATCCGAGCCGCCCATAATATCGGTGTGTATCAATAAGCAGAACCTGACACATGAATTCATCAGGGATAGCAAGGTGTTCACAGCCTCAGTCCTGTCCCAGGCTGCGCCGTTGAAGCTGATCGTGGGGTTTGGCTTCAAGTCCGGGCGGGATCTGAACAAATTCGATGGCGTCAAATACAAGCTGGGGCAGAGCGGCGCTCCGGTAATACTGGATAGCACGCTCGGTTATCTGGAGGCTAAGGTTATCGATTCGGTCGATGTTAAAACGCATACCATCTTCATCGGAGAGCTGGTCGGCGCTGAGGTATTTGGAGAGGGCGAGCCGATGACTTATGCCTATTACCATATGGTCAAGCGCGGCACGACGCCTAAGTCTGCGCCGTCTTTCAATAAAGCTTAAAGAAGGGAGTTTGTTACTGTGGCTAAGTATAAATGCGGTGTATGCGGATACATTTACGACCCGAAGCTCGGAGATCCCGAGAGCAATGTCCCGGCCGGGACCGCTTTCGAGAAGTTGCCTGATGACTGGGTGTGTCCGGTGTGCGGGGCCAGCAAAGACGAATTCGAGAAGATTGGTAAGTAGTCCACAACTAACGAGAGAGGAGGTGGTTACATAATGGCTAAGAAAATCTGTCCCACATGCGGTTGCGTTATCGCGTCCGGCGGATATGAGACCGGTGGCGTGGTGTTCTGCTGCGAGCCCTGTGCCAAGGATGAGCCTTGTGGCTGCGGCTGCTGCAACGAGGAGAAAAAGCCAGAGAAGAAGCCTAGGAGAAAGTGTAAGAAATAGAGTCAACGCAGTTGATTAGTTAAGGGGAGGTTGAAAATGTGCGATACAGTGCAAGAAACAACAATGCCAAGGATCGGGGACAAAGCCCCGGAGTTCGAGGCAATTACTACACACGGCGTTAAAAAGCTGGCGGATTATCAGGGGAAGTGGCTGGTGCTCTTTTCCCATCCTGCGGATTTCACGCCGGTATGTACAACGGAATTTATGGCTTTTGCCCAGATATATGATGAACTTAAGAAACGCAATACAGAGCTTCTCGGGCTGAGCGTTGACAGCAATTCATCGCACATCGCCTGGGTGCGGAACATAGAGGAAAAGATGGGTGTTAAAATCCCGTTCCCGGTCATCGCTGACCTTAATAAAGATGTGGCGATAAAATACGGGATGATACATCCAGCACAGAGCGCTACTGTGACCGTCAGGTGCGTATTCGTGATCGATGACCAGCAGGTGGTCAGGGCTATTATCTACTACCCGCTTACAACAGGGAGGAATATGGCGGAGATAATTCGCCTCGTAGATGCTCTTCAGACCACCGATAAGTACAAGGTAGCTACGCCGGCTAACTGGAAGCCTGGCGATGATGTAATCGTCCCGGCGCCGGGCACGCAGCAGCTTGCCGAGCAGCGTGTGAAGGAAGGTTACGATTGCAAGGATTGGTACCTCTGCAAGAAAAAACTGCCAAAGTAGACGTTGGTAGCGCTTCGAGTCGTGTGCCAATGAAAAAGAGGTGTCCTTCCGTGGAAGGACCGGGGGATTCGGGGGTTGATAAGTCTTAATCAGACGATTCTTTACTTAAAGAGGATGAATATGAGTAAGGTTCAACTGGCTAAAGGTGTCTACTGGGTGGGCGCTATAGACTGGAATGTAAGGAATTTTCACGGTTATTCCACCCATCGCGGGACGACTTACAACGCATATCTGATCATCGATGAGAAAATTGCTCTGATCGATACTGTAAAAGCGCCTTTCTACGATGAGATGGCGGCCAGGGTGCGCGAGATCGCGTCGTTCGATAAGATCGATTATGTAATATCGAACCATGTCGAGATGGATCACTCCGGCTCTTTGCCGATGGCGTTGCGGGATGCGAAGAACGCCAAGCTCGTGACGCTGGAGAAGTTCGGGGAGAACGGGCTTGCGAAGACATTCCACCGAAGCTGGCCTGTCATTGCGGTCAAGGAGGGCAGCACAGTCGATCTGGGCAAACGAAAACTTGCTTTCATTCCGACGCCCATGCTGCACTGGCCCGATTCCATGTGCACTTATCTTGTCGAGGATAAGTTATTATTCTCCATGGACGCCTTTGGCCAGCATATAGCTACCTCGCAGCGCTTCGACGATGAGGTCGATATGGGGATTGTGATGCACGAGGCGTCAAAGTACTACGCCAACATCCTGATGCCCTTCGGGGACCTCATCGTGAAGGCGGTTAACAAGCTCGGGGGCGTAAAAATTGATATGATCGCCCCGAGTCATGGTATCATCTGGCGTTTACATATAAAGGATATCGTGGAGGCCTATGCCAAGTGGGGCAAGGGCGAGACTGCCGCCAAGGCGCTGGTGATCTATGACACTATGTGGGGCAGCACCCAGAAGATGGCGTTGGCGATCGTAAAGGGCATGGTGGATGAAGGTGTCGACGTTAAACTCTTTAATCTGACGGCCTCTGATAAGAGCGACGTTATCAAGGAAGTTCTGGATGCGAAAGCCCTTATCATCGGCTCGCCGACGCTGAACAATGGCATGTTCCCCTCCGTAGCAGAGTTCCTGTGCTATCTCAAAGGCCTCAAACCCAAGAACAAGATCGGGGCGGCGTTCGGCTCGCACGGCTGGGGCGGTGGCGCGGTCAAGGCCATACAACAGGAGCTGGAGCATACGGGCGTCGAACTTATCGATTCCAAGCTGGCGTTCAAGTTTGTGCCTGACGAGGGGGAGATACAGAAGTGCGTCGATTTCGGCAGGGAGGTAGCAGCTAAGATTAAGTGAGTAGTTTACAATTTAGATTCGCGCCAGCTAATAGCCAGGCGGGGACGGAAAAATTTCGTTCCCGCTTTTTTAATTGTTTGATACAGGTTCAGATCCTCTTAATGTTTGCAGTGAATGGGAATTGTATTTAGTGTCTCGATGGTCACACCGGACACTAGCCATCATTTCAACCGCCATTAGAAAATAGAACAAAATATTATAAAAAACATGCATTGACATGGCATGTCACTATTCGGTATACTACCACAATATTATCATGGACATTCTAAAAAACTTTCAATATTTGATAAGAACGGAATAATTAATTGAGCAAAAGTGTAGTTGTTTATTGTGGAGAGTGCGGAAATAAGTTGTATAGTCTTACGGGTATCTCACAAGATAAAAAATCACCATGCCCGTATTGCAAATCCATGAATAGATCTTATGTGATGTATGGATTACCCAGGGAGCATGACGCGATGAGCGCCTATACATCGAGCGTGCTTAAGAAAAAGATTTAAAAAATATCCTTCATGTAATGCCCCTAAAACATCGAAAATTAACCCCTCGTTTTGTTTAAGTAGCATAAACATTTCAAATACAGCTTTAACTAAATCGGATTCTACATTAAATATGTGCTGTTACTCACCGAGTATGTCACCTCTGATGCCGATAACCACTTCCTTCAGCGGGATATCTTTTTGGCTGAGTTTCAAAGCCTGTCTTGCTATAGCTGTCAACCCCGAGCAGCAGGGAACCTCCATCCGGACCACTGTGATGCTTTTGATTGTCGATTTGCGCAAAATTAGGGCCAGCTTGTCCAGATGAGCCTGAGTATCATCCAACTTGGGACAGGCCACAAGCACGGATTTCCCGCTCAGAAAATCGCGATGGAAGTCCGCATAGGCGAATGGCACACAGTCTGATACTAGAAGCAGTTCTGCCCCTTTTAAGAACAGCGCATCCGGCGGGACCAGTGCCAGCTGAACCGGCCAGTGCCCGAGCATAGATTGGTTGTGTTCGCATCTAAATGCGACTTCGGCTGCTTTCCTGTCAAAGTGCGCAATCTGCATGGAAGGACAACTGCATTTTGTTGCCTCGGCGAGCTTCTTCTGTGTTTTATGATGATGCATAGCCCTTTCTTTGTACGGCTCTGCGCGTTTCTCCTCTAACGTAATAGCGCCCTGCGGGCATTCCCCCAGACAGGCGCCGAGCCCGTCGCAATGAGACTCGTTGACCAGCCTGGCTTTTCCATCGATTATCTGAATGGCGCCCTCGGCGCATGCTTCTGCGCACAGGCCGCAGCCGTCACACTTCTCCTCGTCTATTTTTACTATCTTTCTATCTGTTTCCATCGTTCCTCTCCTAGGCACTCCCGCGCCGATGCACACCAGTCTATACACGACGGGAGCTTCTCCTTGTACACTGTTTTACCGCACTGATGGCATTTCACTTTGGTCTCGTTAGAAAATATCTCAACCTCAGCGCTGCAAGCAGGGCAGTTATAAAGCTGCACCCGCAGATTCCTGAAATCCTGTCCGGGACACTTCTGTCTCATTGCTCGCACCTCGCTCATAAACCTCCAATATCATAAATGACATGCGCTATAACAACTATGACTTAAATCATAAAGAGAAGAAAACTTCTAATCGATGCTTTACCGCTAATCGTATACTATAAACTTAAGCCGCTATATTTTCATTTATATATACCAATTGATAATTTTCGATGCAATACCTATTGACTTACTCCTGTTTTACTGCTAATCTCTTGCCAAATACAGTTTAGAGGAGGGACTAAATGCAGGCTTATTGTATGAAGTGCAGGAAAAAGGTGGAGATCAGGAATCCTATGCAGATCAAGATGAAGAACGGTCGGCCGGCGACCCGTGGTTCATGCCCTAGCTGTGGAACAAAGGTATTTCGTATCGGCAAGTAAGACGATCATCGGTTATAACAAACGAATAGGGCCACATTATGTGGCCCTATTCGTTTTCAGGAGATTCGTTGAAAGCCAAATTATTTCCCAGGTTCTTGTTCAATGCCTGATAACTAATATCGATTGTAGTAAAATAGCTCTGATGCGGTCGTTCTGACTGCAATGAGGAGTAGAACTGGCACGGAGATAATCTTAGGTGCGAAGGGAGCGGGTTATCTTCCTCTCCCGATATAATGATTTCGCCACCAGTTTGATCACGATCACCAACACAACCAAAAGTGCTATAACGATACCTGCAGCAATCATACAGCTTCCCTCTAGGCAAAAATATTTAATCTATATATCATGAGTGGATAAGCTGTGTCAATATATTTGCAGGTGAATTTTATGAATACTGGGTAAAGTTTTATGATTTGTGGTTGTTAAAAGCCGTGTCGAATAGAGTAGATATAACAATAATCGGGGCTGGTGTTGTCGGACTGGCAGTAGCTGCGCGGATTGCCGGCAAGAATAGGAACGTGTACGTTCTTGAGAAGAATGAGACGTTTGGGCGTGAGACGAGCAGCAGGAACAGCGGTGTTATCCATGCCGGTATCTACTATCCAGAAAACTCGCTTAAGGCCGGGCTGTGCGTCGAGGGGAATCACATGCTGTATGAATTGTGCCAGCGTTACGGCGTCGGCCATCGTCAGTTGGGAAAGCTGATAGTGGCCACGAGCGATGAAGAAATAGAGCAGTTGAAGTCGCTCTTGGAGAAAGGACAGCGCAACGGCGCCGAGGGGTTGCGCATGATATCGAGGCTACAATTGAAGTCTCTCGAGCCGGAGGTGGATGGTGTCGCCGCATTGCTTTCTCCAACGACGGGCATTGTAGATGCACATGCACTGATGCGGTATTACCTGTCGCAGGCGCAGGCTGAAAACGGACACATAGCTTTCAGCACTGAGGTTGTCGGCATCGAGCGGGTGAACGATAGCTATAGGGTATCGGTGAAAGACGGTTCGGGGCGATTCTCGATCATGTCGACGATAGTGATAAACTGCGCAGGGCTTAACTGCGATCGGGTCGCGGGGATGGCTGGTATCGACGTCGGCGCTGCGGGATATCGGATACATTACTGCAGAGGTGAGTACTTCAACGTAAGCGGCGGTAAGGCGAAGAAGATACATCATCTAATCTATCCGGTGCCGTTGCCAAAGGTGACAGGCGTTGGCATTCACGCCACGCTGGATGTGGACGGACGGATGCTATTGGGGCCCAGCGTCGAATATGTCGATAAGGTCGATTACGCGATTGATGATCGCAATCAGCGTCTCTTCTATGAATCGGTGAAGCCGTTCCTGCCGTTTGTTGATTACGACGACCTTGCGCCGGAGATGGCGGGGATCAGGCCCAAGCTGCAGGGGCCTGGCGACGATATCCGCGATTTCGTGATCCGCGAGGAGGGTGATCGAGGGCTGCCGGGGTTCATCGATCTCATTGGTATCGAATCGCCTGGATTGACCGCGTCGCCGGCTATTGCCCGGTACGTTGGCGGGATTGTGATGAATTTGTAAGCTAGTTGAATCTCGGCAAGATTAGGCTTTGTAAACCTTGCACAGAAGGCCGCGGAAGTAACTGTTCCCAGTGTAGTCGCAGAATTCGGGATCATCGGGCAGTATTGAGTTGATGTTAGACTCCCACACGCCGAAGAGCGACGGCTCGGATTCCGGCATCTCGGGATACCACCAGTAGCCGTCGGCATGGACCACGTCGGGTTGCAGCCCTTCTACCAGCTGCGCTTTCTGTTTGATTCTGCCCAGAGGCGTCTCGATATAAACATAGTCTTCGTCGGCGATGCCCAGTCCGGCGGCCGTATCAGGGTTTATCTGCACTAGCGGGTACGGATACCTTTGCCGTAGCTTCTCGATCTGCCGGTTGGAGGAGTGATGGTATGGTCGCACCCGCGAGCCGCTTATCAGTATCAAGGGATATTCCTTTGCTATCTCCGGCGTGGAAACAGGGCTCCACGGCGGTTCTCGGTAGCCCTCCATAGGATTGTAACCTAACCTGGTAAGGATACTGGGCACCAACTCCACCTTGCCGGAGTACGTGCCAAACCCTGTTTTTTCGTATTTTTTATATTCCTTAGATGGTGCGTAGCCCCAGCCCCCGGCGAAGTCGCTGAAGGTTACTCCGGTGGGCTCAAGCAACCTGTCGAGCCAGCCCTCGAGCGTTTGTGGCCATCTGTCGCCCTGCCCCAGCCGCGTGCCAAGGTCGCGCCAAAGCTGGTAGTCGTCGCGGCGCTCGAACATCGGGGCTACCGCCTGCCCCCGTCCGATGTATGCGTTGGACATGCCCCACATGTTGATCATGTTGGGCCGCTCCAGTGCGTCGGTGGCCGGCAGCACGTAATCTGCGATGGCGGCCGTCGGCGTCATGAAATGGTCCATTGCTACGTGCAGTCCCAGATTGTCGCTCTTCAGCGCCCTGTAGGCATGTCGGCTGTTTCCCATCGAGCACAGCGGATTCGTGCCCTGATCTATAATCGCTTTTATCGGATAGGGGTCGCCCTCGATGACGGCGCGCCATACGTAATACGGCGCGGGGTAGATCATATACTGAGCGGCGCCCCATCCCTTGGGATAGACCTTCAGCATCGCCTCCCTGAACATCTCCAGCGACTTTACAGATGCGATAGGCCAGCGGTGGGAGCTGACGTTATCGCGCGTCCTAAGCGGGTGGTTGATCTGCTGCTCCCAGCCGACCTCGTCGAGAAATGCGGTGTATTGCGGCCAGTCGCTGAATCGGTTGCCACCCTCTCTATCCAGGTTTCCGGTTATTGCTCTCAGCCAGCACTTGCCGAGGACGCCGCTAAGGCCGGCGCCGCTGCCAAGATGGCAGTTAGCTACGCCGTAGGAGAGGAGGGCGGCGGGGGCGCTGGCGTAGATCCGAGCAACTTCGATTATTTTGTCGGCGGGAACGCGCGTGATCGTCGACGCTGCGTCTGGCGGATAGCGCCGCGCCAGCGCTTGCAGCTCGTCGAAGCCGGTGCACCACTTATCGACGAAATTCCTATCGTGCAGCCCTTCTTCGATTATCACATTGATCATGCCCAGCGCCAGCGCGCCGTCGGTACCAGGCCTGAGTTGCAGCCATATGTCGGCCTCTCTAGCGCAGGCCGTAGGCCTTGGGTCGACGACGACTATCTTGGTCCCCTTTTCCTTTGCCTTCTGCCATGATCTCCACAAGCCGGGCGCCGATTCCGACGGATTGGCGCCCCACATAATAGCCACCGGCGTTACGTTAGAGTTGAGCCCCTCGGCCCAGCTGGTCACGGTGTCATATCCATAGATAGCACACTCGGCCAAGAACTCGGCCTCGCCGCAGTTCTTGCCCAGGTGGAAGAAGTTCGGGGTGCCCCACAGGTTACACCACTTCCACGCTGCCGGGTCACCGGGGCCGTGCGGCGAGCCGCCCATCACCGCCACCGCCTCTGGGCCGTGTCGTCTACGGATGTCGTCGAGCTTTGCCGCGATCTCGTCCATCGCTCGATCCCAGCTGATGCGCTCCCATTTTCCCGTGCCCCTGGCGCCTGTCCTGCGCAGAGGGTGGTTCAGGCGCTGCGGATGGTTATGGTAGTCCACAGCGTGCACCCCGCGCTCGCAGAGGCGGCGGTTCATGTAGCTTTCGGGGTCGGGCTCGATCTTAACTATCATTCCGCTTTTGATATGGGCCAGGAGATGACAGCCGGTTCCGCATACGGGGCAGCTGCCTTTTCGAATCTCGCTTTGGGCGGCGCGTTCATCGCTCATAGCTAAATATTGTTCTTCCTTCGCATCTGCATAATCTCAATCATCACTCCGCCAACACTGTCGCTGTTGAGATAAGCGAACGCCAGGCCGATCTCGGGGTAGCTGAGACTGAATACGGGACGGATACCCTGCTCGGACAGCTTGGCTAGCGTCGCCCCGACGTCTTCTACGCGTATTCCAAGGTGATGCAGCCCCTCACCTTTCTCCTTCAGGAAGTCGGTATACGGGGTATCGCCTTCTAAAGATTGTATCAATTCGATCTCAATACCTGGTTGGCGGGCGCGAGCCATTTTGATCTTGCAGTCTATCTTGCGGCCGTTGTAGTTGGCCCCCTTCATTGCAAACTCGCTGATCTTGAAAGGCCCCCATCCGAACGTGGTGGTGTAGTAATCTATAGCTTTATCCATAGCTCGAACGACAATGCCGACCTGCGTGACCGGCGGCAGTTCTGAGATATTCCCTTTAATCTGCTTGGACATAAATACCCCCTTAAAAGACATTTGAATTTTACCATTTTTCTGTATATGTTATATACTGAGAACGTTGGATCAATGCAATTTTATAGCTATTTTAAGATTAGCCTGTGAGGAGAGATAGATGAAGGCTGCCGTTTTGCATGGGCCACGCGACATCCGGGTAGAGAAGGTTGGGAAGCCTGTAATTAAAGCGAACGAAGTCCTGTTAAAAGTCAAGGCATGCGGGATATGCGGCACTGATCTTCATGCCTACAGGACGGGCAAGTCCCGCAGCAGGATACTTGGCCACGAGTTCAGTGGCGAGGTGGTTGAGGTCGGTTCGGATATTAAAGGCGTCGGTATAGGCGATAGGGTTATCGGCACTGGATTCATACGCGATGGGGGATCACTCAGGGTGCCAGGTGAGGGGCTGGACGGGGCTTTCGCTGAATACGTGGTTATTCCTAATCCTATGATGGGGCAGATGTTTTTCCGAGTCCCTGAAGGGCTTAGCTGGGAGGTGGCGGCCACTATCGAGCCAGTATCGGTGGCATGCTATTTTATAAATCATACCGATTTACAGTCTAAGGATACCGTGGTAGTGCTCGGAGCTGGCATGGTCGGCTTATGTATAACTCAGGTATGCAAGGCACTGGGAATATCAAGGGTCATTGTCAGCGAACCATCTCTATTACGCCGTTTGATGGCTGCTGAATTGGGAGCTGATGTGGTGATCGATCCAACGGCGGTCGACCCACTGGATGTCGTGGCGCGGGCTACTGATGGGAAAAAGGCTAAGGTAATCTTTGAGTGTTCCGGGAATCCAGCGGCATTTTCACAGGCTCCGTATATGGCGCGCTTCGGCGGTATGGTGATGCAGATTGGTTTTACCGAGCGGCAAGTTCACCTTAGTCCGGACCTTGTGGGCATGATGATCACGAAGAATATCACGCTGCGTTACTGCGGCGGTCAGAAGTGGGATCAGGCAGTGGAGCTAATGGGAACGGGAAAGGTTAAGACCGAAAAGCTGATTACTAAAATTATTCCTCTGGATGAAGCTGACCTGGCCTTCGAGACTCAGCTTAAAACTAATGATATAATAAAGGTGATAATAAAGCCATGAGAGTTCGGAATAGAGGAATTTCTAGTTGTCATACCTGGTCTCGTTTGGACAACATCGAAATAAATGGTTTTAAGTAATGAGAGCTTATGTTTCAGTGGTCTACTATATTAGACGCAATCGTCAGCGGTAAGAAAAGCCCGGAGGATTTCCCCAGCTATGCTCCCTGTGCTGACTACTTGGAATTTCCCATACTGAGGTCGTGGTCAGAGGGTAGGATTCTGGCGGATTTCCCTATTTCAGAAAAGTACCACAATAGCCGCGGCCATCTGTTTGGAGGCTATTTCGGTGTTCTGGCCGATATGACCTTCTGCTTCACGGTGATGACGATATTGAAGGGCGATGAGGGTTTCAGCACCAGCGACCTGCGCATCACTTACTTCCGTCCGGTCTCCAAAGGTACACTGCATATCGAAGGGCGGGTGCTGCATCATAGCAGGAAGTCGGTCCATGTAGAGGCGTTGTTCAATGATGAAGATGGAAAGTTAGTAGCAAAAGGCGATGGCATAATGTCAATTGTGCCAATGTCCTCGGTATACCCCAAGAAGGAATAAAGATTTTCAGGCCTACGTTCGTCTGTATTACTAAATTGCCCTTTCTGTACAACCACATTTCGTTTTAAAGGTAACTGTTATTCTATATTCATTTTTATTAATCGTATTTTACTATTGAATCAAAAGCTGTTGCTTAATGTCCATAATGCTGATATACTGCTATAATTTTTTAAAGGGGGTCCAATGAAGGCAGCTATCATCCACGGCCCGCGCGATATTCGCGTGGAATCGGTCGATATCCCCAGTATTGGTAATGGTGATGTCCTAGTTAAAGTTAAGGCCTGTGGCATCTGCGGCACCGACCTGCATGCCTATCGTACCGGAATTGTGCCATGCAGGATATTAGGTCATGAGTTCAGCGGCGAGGTAGTGGAGATCGGGTCGGATGTGAAGGGGTTGAAAAAGGGAGACAGGGTTCTGGGCACCGGTTATCGCATCGATAGTAAAGGTGTAGCTGTGCCAGGCGAGGGGCTCGATGGCGCCATGGCGGAATATGTGGCCGTGCCGAATCCCCTGGTGGGTGATTCATTCCTTCACATTCCTGAGAACATGAGCTGGGAGGAGGCTGCTACCGTCGAGCCGACATCGATTGCCTGTTACGCTTTCGAGCAGGCGCATCTCAAGCATGATGATATCGTGGTGATACTCGGGTCCGGGATGATTGGGCTGGGGCTGGTGCAGGTATGCAAATCTTACGGCATTCCTAAGATTATTGTCAGCGAGCCGGCAAAGGGGCGGCGGGACATGGCGGCAAAAGTCGGGGCTGATGTAGTTATAGATCCTTCTAAAGTTGATGCCGTCTCCGCCGTCATTGAGGCCACCGGCGGATGGAAGGCTAATGTTGTCTTCGAATGTTCAGGCTCGCCGATCGCTTTCAGTCAGGCGCCGCGCATGCTTAAGTTTCTCGGCACTGTGATGCAGGTCGGGTTCTTTGAGCAGGGCATCGAGCTGACAAGGGAGCTCATCAGCGAGGTTGTTATCTGGTATAACATCACTATAAGGGGCTGCGGCGGGCAGAAATGGGATATGGCCACGGATCTGATGCGGCAGGGAAAGATCAAAACTAAGGATATGATAACTTACAGATATCCCCTCAAGAATGTTAAAGAGGCTTTCGAGACCCAGCTCCGTTCGAACGACGTGATAAAAGTGATGTTGAATATCGATGGCAAATAGAGAGTGACGACTACAGGTATATTCTTCCACTATCAGAATGGCGAGCGGCTGCGCGACTTCCCCGGGGCGCTCGAGGGAATACTTTCCAGAGATAACGTTCTCTATTACGACGCGTTCTATCCTGCTAAGCTGCCCACATCTTACGATCTCGAATATATTTCCCTCGATCTTGTGCAACAAGTGCACAGTTGGCAAATGGTCGAGCGCGTGAAGCGTACGCATGATTTCGATGGGGCGCTGCTTTCGGCATCGAGCACGGTGGCTGCGGCGCGCCGTATATGGAGTGGTGAGATCGACAACGCCTTCGTCTTCACCGGCTACGGTGACCATCATGCAGGATTTAATTCGTTCGGCGGGGGCTGCTATCTCAATGGGGCGGCCATCGCTATAAGTGACATTCGTGCGTGCTTCAACGCCCGTCGCTTTGCCATCATCGATACCGATGCGCACCACGGCGATGGGACATGGGAGATAATGAGCGACGATTCAAGTGTGCTGTACATGTGCTTCTGTTCGGGCGGTGATTATGAAGAGAATAACAACGTAAATGTTAATGTCCCTTGGCATGTGGCCGACGGCGAATACATCGAGCTGATAAGAAAGAACTTCGCTCCGCGCGCGGCCTCGTTCCGTCCTGAAGCCATCTTCTGGAACTGGGGCTATGACGGCACGCAGGGTGAATATGGCGATATCGGCCTCAGCACCGCGGCTCACACCACGATGGCGCGCGAGCTCAAGCGCATAGCCGATGAGGTCTGTCGAGGGCGGCTGATCGTCGTGCTGTGCGGTGGCAGCCGTCGCGATATGGCACGGCGTCTCATACCGCCGGTGATACGGGTACTGGCAGGGGAATGATCGATTGTTATAGCAGTGCGGTCGTGTGCAGTTTGCCGCCGTTCCGCTGAAGCCATTGATTACGCTGGCGATTCTATGTAAAATACTTTTCAGTGTGTTCATCGGCCATGATGGGTTATAGAAATGGAGAGATGTAAGAGATGAAATCTGACATTATTAACGCTGAGGAGGCTTTGAAAAGGTTGTCCGAGGGCAATAAAAGATATGCCGTCGGCAAATTTATACGTCCTCATCAGACGTCTGTGCGCAGGGCTGAGCTGATAGACGGGCAGCATCCGTTCGCTATCGTGCTGGGTTGCTCCGATTCGAGGATACCAGTGGAGCTAGTTTTCGACCAGGGGGTTGGCGATCTTTTCGTTGTGAGGGTTGCGGGGAACATAGCCGATGATGTCGTGCTGGGGAGCATCGAGTACGCCGCCGCACACCTGCATGCGCCTCTGGCTGTTGTAATGGGGCATGGCAGTTGTGGCGCCGTAGCTGCCACAGCTTCGGGTGGGGAACTGGAGGGACACCTGCCGACTATCGCGGCAGCTATCCGTCCCGCTGTCGAGAAGGTGAAGGGACAGCAGGGCGATGTGGTGAACAATGCGGCCAGGGCTAACGCTGTAATGGTTACTGAGCGTTTGAGATCCAGCAAGCCGGTGCTTTCGGAATTAGTAATGTCCGGGAAATTAAAAATCATTGCAGCCTTTTACGATATTAAGACCGGTAGGGTAGAATTTATCAAAGATTAGCAGTATTAGATATATGCGTTTGATCTACAAATCATTTTTACTCAAGTTGATATAATTTCTAACTGATAAGATAATCCTACCTGGTTTAGTCGGTAAAAGTTGTACTCTATGTCTCGTAAATATCTTGACATCTATTGCAACATCGACTATATTTATTCCCTTTCAGGGTATTACAAGCGCGGTCTAAACGTGCGTACATTGGAAAACATTCTATATTCCCAAGGGAAAATTCCATTTCTGGGGTAGCTGCCAAATCGGATAGAAAAAGGTTACAGGAAAGGGGGGCATATGAAAGCCGGGATTTTTTTCACAGGCTCAGGTCCTATTCTAATTTTAGCCTCTTACGATTCACTGATGGATCATAACCTGATTAAAAAGCTATCCGTTAAAGGAATCAAGAAGTTCATTGCCTACGAAGTTCCTTTAAACATGGCGAAGGAGAAATACGGAGCGCATTATAAAACAGTAATGGGCGACCTTCAAGAGCAAGACGATCTGCGCGTGCTTGACTGGGATGGCCATCATGTCTTCTCCAGTTTCTCCATTAAAGACCTGGGAAAACCGATCTACCACGAACCTTAGGATGAGCCTTGGTCGTATCTTTAACAGCATATTGCGTCAGGTGGCTATGGTACCTGTGCTCCTCGCATGTTGCTTCCGAATGTAAGATGTTGTAATATCCCTGTATTCTTTGATGAAATATGGTTCAAAGTCATTCAGCGCATGTTATCATCCAGGTGAGTATCCAGTATTTAAATATTAAACAGTGACCATTGAAAAACGATGAATCTTAACATTTCTCTCGGCCAGATGAAAGTGCTCCGCGGTCAGCCCGAGGCCAACTCGGAGCGTGTGCGGGAGTGGACGCGTGAGGCTGCGAAGCGCGGCTCGGCGCTGGTGCTTTTCCCGGAGCTCTGGCATTCGGGCTACGATCTGGAGTATCGGGAGCGATATGCTGCTCGTATGGGTGAAGGCGTCTTCGCTCGTATAAGCGACCTAGCCCGCGAACATAAGATCGCCATCGGCGGGTCGGTGCTGGAGAAGCGCGATGGCAAAATTTACAATTCATTTCCTCTCTTCAACGCGGAAGGCCGATGCCTCGCCGTTTACTCTAAGACGCACCTGTTTTCCCTGATGAACGAGGTGAAGTGGCTTACGCCTGGTGAGAGATTTGAGACAGCGGATGCGCCCTGGGGGCTCACCGGATTGAGCATCTGCTACGATATACGCTTCCCCGAAGTGTTCCGCCACTATGCTTTCAGCGGCGCACGCATTGTGCTGCTTGTTGCCGAATGGCCTGTGCGCCGCATCGGCCACTGGAAGACATTGCTTCTGGCGCGGGCCATTGAAAACCAGATGTTCGTAGCAGCGTGCAATAGCCTTGGCGAGTTCAGGGAGGAAACCTTTGGCGGCTGCTCGGCGATAGTTGACCCGTGGGGACGCCATGTTGTTGAGGCGGGGGACGAGGAGTCGCTGCTTACAGCAGAGATCGATCTCGATCTGGTAGAGAAAACTCGGCGACAGTTTCCATTCTTTAAGGATAGCCGAAGGGATATGTACTAAAATATTTTTTCCTCTGTGTGTTGTTGTACTTATAGACTTTCGATCGCGCGGTTTGTTTTCTTCACTTAGTTTAAAAACCCCTTGACCAGAACAATAGACTATTATATAATTCTTACAACCCCTATGGGTCGATAAATAGTAACAATAAGTACTAATACTAATCTTATATAAAGGTATTAAAATATTTATAATAGGGTTAAAACAGATGTGATCTGTTAATAAATAAAAGGAGGGACAGTAAAGTGACGGAACTTGATCGCGCGTTTGAGACCATTCTTGAGTGGAAGGCAAGGAAACTGTTAGGGTCAGATTACAGGGAGAAAGTCGGTGGTGCTGCTGATGAGGTATCATTCAAACTCGGCGCCATAGATGCCATGATCTACGATTTGGCCTCGCTGGTCGGGCTAACGAAAAATAATGATGAACACAGTTGCTGGACCGCCCGCGCTGTCAGAAAGCAGTTTTTGACGAGGATAGCAGGCGGGGCAAACAGGGTCCAAGCAGCAGTTGCCGAGCCAGAAGTTGTACAAAGTCCTGATAACAACTAGACTGTCCACCTCATTGTTCTAGCTCAGCAGTTATTCATAACGGATTGGTCCTAAAGTCTTTTAGGTACATTCCATAACACGAAGGCAGATCTCGATTTGGTCGATGAATCGCGGCGGCGGTTTGTGTCGATTATGCCGCCGCGATGGCTTTATACAGAAGTGGGTTATTATCCAAACCACCTATCAGTCCCCTATACCATGGTGGCATCCTCAATTCCCCGGGTCCTTCCGCGGAAGGACATCTCTATTGTTTATCATCGCATGGAGGAAGTCCTTGACTGTTGTGTTGACTGAGGTTGCGGAATCATATAGAATATGGCAACTCAGAAGATGAGAAGTGATCAAAAGGTCATCAGGGAGGAAGACTATGAGCGATATTGATACCAAGAAAGTGCTGGCACATCTAAATAAGATACGGAATACACCCAAGGGCTGTAAATTCTGCGGGGCCAATGACTGGGCAGTTATTGATAAAGTATTCGAGTTGCGGGAGTTTCAAAGCAGAGCTATAGGGTCGCCTATTATCCCTGTCATACCCGTTACTTGTAGTCAGTGCGGGAACATTTTATTGTTCAATGCAATTGCAGCGAAGCTGGTAAAGTAAAACAAGATTATCGAATACGTTTCGTTCCTATAGATAGAGTGAAGTGGGCAATTTGCCCATCTGCAAAGCAGCCTATTTTGTACCCGGTTATTAAAGATGTAAGGAGAATATACAGTGGCTGTTGCGAGGGAATTTGTGTGTGCCGATTGCAGCAACAACTGGCGGGTGGCCTTCGGGAGAGGAATGCCGGGTGCATGCCCGCAGTGCGGCAGTGCGAATATTCAGAAGGTAGCGCAGGGCAGAGGCTGGGCCAGATTTCGCAAGAGCTTTAGTAAAGACAAGGGCCGGAGATGGGTACGGTAGGGTGTCTCTGAAGGAGATAATTCAGGCCAATTCCTCGGGATTACTACGGTTGAATAACCAATCATCTCTTTTGGATAGCGTCGTTCTCTTGCCTGCACACAGGTCGAGTTACATCATTGACAACCAACGTCAGTCGCTCTACTATTTAACAATATTTTAGTCAAAGCAGAGAATTAGATATGCATAGCACCTGGGAATCTTTTGTATTAACGTTTGTACCCCTGTTCATCGTACTGGATGCACTGGGGGTCGTCCCATTCCTTATCGCCATCAGCGAAGGAATGTCGCGGCGCGAACAAAGAAAAACGATAAATCTTTCCGTCTTAACCGCTGCTCTTGTTGGCTTGGCATTCCTATTTTTTGGCCGGGCTATTCTAAATGCGATGAATATCAGTGTGGAATCATTCGCGATCGCAGGAGGCATAATTTTACTTGTGCTTTCCATCAAATATATGACAACAGGCCATTGGGTTGATGCGGTCAAAGAGGAGATGATTGCAGTTGTGCCCATCGGAACGCCGCTTCTTGCCGGGCCGGCCACCATAACGACCCTTCTTTTACTTTATCCTACATTCCCTCTATACATGATTCTGGTTTCATATATGGTCAATATGTTAATTTGCTGGCTTATCTTTTTGGCTAGCAACCGTATAATGAAATTTCTTGGCCGAGGAGGGCTTAAGGCGATCTCCAAGGTGTTCAGCCTGCTGCTTGCGGCCATAGCGGTAAGCATGGTTATCCAGGGTTTAACAATGCTCGGGGTTATACAATAGGAGCGATGCTCTACTTCAGGCGTTTGACATAGATAAGCATATCGTCGCCCGGTGCATAGAAATCAGCGATACGTCCCACGTTCTCGTATCCCCTGGATTGATAGAAGCGCCTCGTCTGCTCGTAATCGGGTTTTGAAGATGTCTCGATAACAGCAAGCCTGCCGCCGTCCTTCTTTATATCGTCCTCAGCTTTTTCCCACAGGGCTTTGCCAAGGCCTTTGCCACGCATTTTGCGGGCGACGGCTGCCCAATATATGTCCCACGTCCCTTGGGTTAGCGGGGTTGGTCCATAGCATATGTACCCGGAGACTGACTCACTGTCTTCAGCTATAAGAATTCTGTAGCCAGAGAGGGTGGGATCCTCGAGGTAACAGTCTATGATTTCTTCTGCCACGACCAGCTCGGGTGGGGTGAACTCCGGGGTATCACGCAGGATGCTCATGAGCGGGGCTTTGTCCCGCTTCGTCATTTTCCTTATTTTAGCTGCCACATTATCCCTCTAGAGCGATACTAATTATCTGCTCTATGAACTGGTTGTAGGACAAGCCTGAGATCTGGGCCTGGTAGGCGGCTCCGACCTCAGGAGAAATATCGGGATTAGGGTTTACATCGATGACCTTCAGGGTTCCCTTTAAGTCCTGCCTGAAGTCTACGCGTGCGTAGCCTGAGCGGATGCACAATCGGAAAACTGACAGTACTATATCGACGGCGGTTTGTCGGACTTCTTCCTCTATTTCGGCCGGGCACTGGTGTGTGGAGCAGTTGTAATATTCATTCTCGGGATCCCACTTTGCGGCATAAGTCAGTATACGCGGTTTACCTTCCGGTAAAGTGTATATTATCTCGGATACCGGGAAAACCTCCACCTTGCTTTTACCCATAACAAGGGCGTTTATCTCCCTGCCATCTTCATACTCTTCAACCAGCGCCTCGCCGCCGAAGAGATGGCTCACCTTTGATACCTGACTTTCGAGCTGCTTAATATTATGTACAACACTCTCCTCTGAGATACCATGGCTTGCATGCTCGGCACGGGTTTTAACTATGCAGGGGAATCGCAAATCGAAAGAAGCGGGCGGTTTACCATTGAGAAGGCGGTATCGAGGCGTTTTTATACCATTAGCTACAAGGATATCCTTAACCCGGACCTTGTCCAGACATACCTTTATCGCATCTGCCGGGCATCCTGTATATGGCAGCCTTCTTTCTGAAAACATTTCAGCAATTGTAGCCTCTGTCCCCGGCTGTCCGTCGAACCCTTCAAACAGGTTGAAGATCAGATCTGCTTTGATAGCACTGATGATTTCTGAGGTGCGTTTTAGCGGTGGTGAGAGCGGTACACGGAAGCAATCGTAGCCAAGTTCTACCAGGGCTTTTTCTACAGCATCAACCTCTTCGAGCACACCGGCTATGGCGGCCCATTCACCCATATCGGCGTAGCGGCTCCGCTCCGGTTGATTGTAAGCTATCGCTACTTTCGCACACATTGAGGGTACCTCGACAAAGCGGCGTTCAGCGTTGCTGCAATAAGTTCCTGATATTTATATCCCATCTTCCCTGCCATTATAGGCAGATCCCCGCTGTGCGGATTGAGCCCAGGCAGCGGGTTTATTTCCAGAAAGAAAGGTATACCTTCTGCATTGACCCTGAAATCTATTCTAGAGATGTCGCGACAACCCAGCACCTTGAATATCTTCAAAGTTGCGTCAGATATAGACTGCATAGCAGCGGTATTCAGTTTGGCGGGACATTCGTAGTCCACCAACCGCTCCCAGTCGCGCTTCACCTCTAGCGAGTATATAAAATACTCCGCCCTTTGTCGAGGTACTACCCGCATTATCCCCACTATTTTGGGCGGATGGTTTCCCACCACACCCACGGTAACCTCATCGCCGTCGATGAATTCTTCTACCAGCACCGGCTGATGGTAGCGTTCAAGCAGGTTTATTGCAGGCTCTTGTATCAGCTTCTGTTCCGCCACCCGGCAGCCGCCGATTATTCCTTTGCTCGAGCCCTCATATGCCAGTTTAACGAAAGCGGGGAAGCGAAAGCCTTTCCAGTTGACGGCTGCTAATTCTTTTCTGTCCGCGATAAGCCTCCATTGCGGTGTGCTTATGCCGGCCGTTGATACGATTGTCTTAGTTAGCGGCTTGTCCAGGCATACAGCTAGGCACTGTGGATCGGAACCAGAATATGGGATAGACAGCATTTCCAGAATGGAGGGTATCTGGGCCTCCCTGCTCCTGTAGCTGCCCCGCCCCTCAGCGATGTTGAACACAAAGTCAATCTGTTCGCGGAGCAAGTTTTGTATGAATTCCTTGCCCCCGCCTAGAGGAAGAACATGATGTCCCAGCGCACCGATAGTGTTGGCTAGGGCATCAACTGTTTCCTGAGAGTCATACTCTTCAAGGCAGTCATCAGTACCAACGATGCCGATCTCGCGACGTACTGCCTCTTTGAGATCGTATGCAAGCCCTATTCTCAAATCAGACCCCTACTGGAAGCACCATTTGCAGTGCCTTCTCAGAGTGTTGATGAGAAGAGCTGTTTCTCCGCTTTCCGTTCTTGTGACCGCTACCATTGCTGGACTTGCCCTTGGGATTTCGGTACTGGAAGATATGGCCTTTATAGTTTCTGAGCAGAAGCCCGTCATCATTAAAGGACATAACATAGTTGGGCTGGAGCGGTACCTTACCACCACCATCGGGCAGGTCGATTACAAATGTCGGTACAGCCATGCCGGAAGTGTGTCCGCGCATGCCCTCGAGGATTTTCAACCCTGTCTCTACAGGTGTGCGCAGATGCTCCGTACCCTGTACCTCGTCACACTGGTACAGGTAGTATGGCCGGACCTTTATTTTCAAAAGCCCCTGACACAGCTTCAGCTGTGTCTCGACAGTATCGTTTATGCCTTTGAGCAGTACCGACTGGTTATTCACCGGCACACCAGCGTGCAACAGCCGGTCACAGGCTTTTGCGGCCTCTGGCGTTATCTCACGCGGGTGGTTGAAGTGGGTATTAAGCCAGATCGGGCTGTATCTGGACAGCATTTCACACAGCTCATCGTCGATTCGCTGAGGCAACACCACAGGGAATCTTGAACCGATACGTATTATCTCGACATGGTCAATCTGTCTGACCTTGGCGATAACCTGTTCTAGACGTTTTGTTGACAGCGTCAACGGATCGCCACCTGAGATAATAACGTCCCTCACCACCTTGTTGCTGCGTATGTATCCGATCATCGCATCGATCTCTTCGGGGGTGCGGACCCAACCGCCATGACGCCACTCCCTCTTTCTGGTGCAGTGGCGGCACAGCATGGGACAGATGTCGGTCAGCACCATGAGCACGCGGTCCGGATACCTGTGCACAAGGCCGGGCACAACAGACTCCCTCTCCTCTGCCAGTGGGTCCTCATAACCGATATCGTTTAACGATATCTCTTGAAACGACGGCACAGCCTGTTTCATTATGGGGTCTTCGGCATCAAAGGGATTTATCAGCGAAAAGTAATAAGGAGTAATCGAGAGTGGATACTTTTGCGTTACCTGTTTCAGCTTCCCTTGCTCTTCAGCCGTCATGGGGATCAGGCTTGTGAGCTGCTCAACTGTGGTGATTCTGTTGCGAAAATGCCACGTCCAGTTATTCCAATTGTCTTCGGACACGTCTGTGAAAAACCGCCGTCTTTGATCAGACGGGATTTTACTTGGAGGTTCCTCCTCCTCCTTTAGAGTGAAGGATTGGTGTGGAGGTTCCTCCTCTCGTATGCTTGAGACTTCTGTTTCTGCTCCTGATACTGTGTTCGTCTTCATTTTCCTTCCTTACTTTATTTCCAGGCTTCTATCTCTTATAAACGCAAGCGGAGTGTTGCACCACTCCGCATTCAACTTACTCTTTCATCGACTTAATGACTTGAACAACACTCTCTTATAGCACAAATGTAGGTCATTTTTTTTGAATTGTCAATAGGTTTTCAGGGCATTTTAGCCCCAATTTGAAACGGATTTTTGGGGGTGGATTACCGTCGTTTCTTGTATGTGATTGATATCGGTGCCGATTATACTTGCATCGTTCAACCGGTGGTCGGATAATGGTTGAGGAGAGGCAAACAATGCAGTCGGAGGAACATATTTGACCGGGCTTTATGTCCATGTGCCGTTTTGCGTCAGGAAATGCGCATACTGCAATTTTTATTCCGTACCGGCTCAGACGGGGTTTATCTTCTATATCGATGCGGTGCTTGCCGAATGCAAGGAATACGGCGGCGTGTCGTTCCGCACGTTATTTGTCGGAGGCGGCACCCCGAGCCTCCTCGGTGCTGGTAATTTAACGAGGCTTGTCGATGGCCTCCGCGGCAACTTCGATCTGTCGCATCTGGTTGAGGCTACGATCGAGGCTAACCCTGAGTCGGCTACAGAGGAAACGCTTGAGGCGGCGTTGAGCTTGGGGTTCAACCGCATCTCCATAGGCGTGCAGTCGCTTTCCGATGGTGAGCTTAAAGCTGTAGGCAGGATTCACTCCGCGGGGCAGGCGGTCGCTGCGATCGGTTTGGCAAAGAAGGTCGGTTTTCGTAATCTCTCCGCAGACTTAATTGTCGGGCTTCCCGGCCAGACATGGGACTCGCTGTGGGATTCGCTTGAAAAGCTGGTCGCTATGGGCATCAGCCATCTCTCTCTGTATTGCCTTTCGCTGGAGCATGGTACGCCGCTGGCACAGAACCCGCCGGGTAATCTGCCGTCGGATGATATGCAGGCTGATTTGTTTGAGCGGGCGCGGGCGTTTCTTAACGATAAAGGTTTTGTTCACTATGAGATATCGAACTTTGCCGTCAGCGGGCGTGAGTGCCTGCATAACCTGAACTACTGGCGCGGCGGCGAGTATCTCGGGCTGGGGCCATCGGCGGCGTCGCACCTTGGGGGCAAGCGCTATAAGAATCGTGCTGATTTAAATGCTTATCTTCAGAATCCAACAGGAGTCGTTGAAGAAATCGAGGAGTTGAGCGCGCCTGAGAAAGCCGCAGAGGAGGCCATGCTGCGCCTGCGGCTGCTTGAGGAAGGGCTGGATGTGGTGGATTTCACCAAGCGTTATGGCTTAAAAACCGTTTACCAGTTACTTTCGCGCCTGCGCATGTTAGCGCATGAAGGATTGTTATTATTCGACGGTTCAAAATATCGACTGGAGCCGTCGCTGGTTTTGACCTCTAACCCGATACTGGCAAGGGTTCTGCAAGATTAGCAGATATCTGGGATATGCAATTAGCTCTTATTGGCTCAAAGAAAGCAGTCACCGCTGCTTCTTCATTTTGACTCTCTTACGTGGAGGCCGCTTTCCGGCGGCTGTTTCCGTTTCCTTGCCGAATTCCTTCACGCTAGTATCCATCCTGCGCGTCCAGCCCATCTTTCTAACCCATAGCCATACAAGATATGTGGCTACAGTGGTTGAGGCGACTAATAGCGTTATGTACCACCACTGATCATCAGGCTGCAAATCAAAGGCGGAACTGCCCATTATTGTGGCTATAGTGTTCGGCACCAGCAAGGCGGTACCGGCTACCGTGAGGTATGCCATCACGCGTGCCAGCCTGTTGTTCAGCGCCTGGAGCTGGTTGTTATATATCGTCTGGAGGACCTCCAGCCCTGAGGCCATCACGTCTGACATATGCTCGGCGAGGGAGATCTGGTGGTTAACGTCATCGGCTTGCAGGCTCATCCTGGCCAGGAGCCGGACATTATCGGTGATGAGCTCGGCATCTCCGTAACGCAGGGCATGGAAAACGTCAACGGTCTGCCACAGGGCGTTCAGGTAGGTTACCAGGGCGTGTTTCATCTCGTAGATCTTGGGCCCCAGCGTCTCCCGCGGCGTAGCCGGGTCCATCATATCCTTGTTGAGCTCATCGCTGTAATCCTCGATCTGGCGCAGGTGCTCAAAGTTCCTTTCATTGGTCTCATCGGTGATACGCAGGAGGAGCATGGTGAGCCTGTCCTCCGGAACGGCGGCAATCGGTATCTTCTTGAGAAAGGTATCGGCATATCTGCGCAGGCGCTGGAATCTGCGGTCTATACTGCGCGGGTGTATGGTCAAAATGAAGTTCTTACTGAGCAGAAGTATCAGGGGGTGTATAGTGACTTCGAATTGCCTGACCTGGACTGAGGCCATCTTGATGCCCATCTCAGTTCCGAGATCCTGGTAATTTTCGTGCTGTTCATTCACCAGCGGGCCGATCAGCTCTTTGTTGAAGCCAAGCTGGGTCGCCGCGTCAACGGCGTTTTGCTCAAAGTTATCCGTCCAGCAGTCAACCCATGCTATAATTGCATCCTTCAAGACATCTTTGAATGCGGCGGGCGATTCCGCGTCTTTTCTGTATGTAGCTCCTGAAGCTAACAAAGCGGCGCAAAACCAGTGCCTTGAGTATATGTCAGGCTCCACTGTCTGGCTTTTAGTATTATTGGTGATGCCGTTGTTCTTTAGCTCTTCCATTATTAGGCCTTATTTCAAACTTACCATTTTTAGGAAATTAGTTATTGTAATCCTTTATTTGCCTTTTGTTAATACCCCCGATAGATATGAGTGTGAAATTGGTCGGAAGTTTTTGCGGCGATTTTTGCGGGGTCGTGATGGTTCCGGCTGTTCGTGCTGTTGTTATCCCAGCAATAGCTGCTCGTAGTAGTCAGAAGTTCCCTTATCGAGAATATCCAGGATGATGCCCTCTGTCTTATCGCCGACGCCTTTGATCTTCCGCAGTTCGCCTTTCATCTTCGATAGCGGTTCCTTCACCTGCGAGATCGAGTATGCCGCGTATCCCAGCGAGGACTTGGCGCCCTGCATCTTAAGCAGGTAATCGATGTGCTCCAGCATGACTACCACACGGTCGTTCTCGCTCAGAATGTCGCGGTAGAGAGTGGGCGGGATGCGCATGGGCACCCTGTATTTTTTGGCGATGGCGTTGAAGGCGAGGTTGATCGCATCGGAGTACTCTTTCGACGGCTCGCCCCATTTGCTGTAGCTGTAAATGTTGCGGTATCTGGCGGCAATGTCGGGATAGCGTTCCTTTGTCGCATTGAGGAAGTAGTCTTTCTGCCGACCTTCTTTGAGTGTCATCCCGCCGAAGATGATGAAGTCGATGCCAACCTCGCTCGCTTTCCCGACGGCATCTTCGATTAATTCCGGTGTGTCGGTCACAAAGGGGATGACCGGCAGCAGGAACATGCCGCAGGCGATGCCCGCGTCCTTGAAGCGCTTGATCGTCTCCAGTCGCTTGCTCGGCGGCGGCACGCCGGGCTCGAAGACGGCGCTTATGCCGTCGTCGACGGACGAGAAGCTGAAGCTGATGATAGCCCTGCTGCGTTCGTTGATCTCCTTCAGTATGTCGATATCCCTTTCGATGAGCGTCGATTTGGTCAGCATGTGCACCGGGAAGTTGTATTCGTATACCACTTCGAGTGCTCGCCGCGTCAGCTTGTACTTTTTTTCGATAGGCTGGTAGCTGTCGCTGATGCCGCCGCCGACCATGATGAAGCTGCGCTTGAAGGGTGTGCGTTTCCTTTTCGGGTCGAGTTCCCGTCGCAGAACCTCGGCTGCGTTCACCTTTACCGCGACGTCCCTGCCGAACTGGCCCTCGACGTAGTAGCCCTCCGAGCGCCCGTCGCAGTAGACGCAGTTGTGGGTGCAGCCGCGGTAGAGGTTCATGCCGTAGTGCGAAATGAACCACGAATCAATCTTCTTGTGCTTGCGCAATATAGACTTGGCTTCAACTTCGCTGATAGTCACTTCTCTTGTACACCCTGTCCTTGTATTTATACTCATCCGTTTTCAGCAGGGCGAGCACCTTCATGGGCTCCTTCTTCACCAGGTTGCGGCAGGCTCGGTATGCTATCCAGTAGGAATTCTTATCGCCGCTTTCTACCAGCTTCGCGACCAGATCATAAACCATGTCGGGCAGCTGTCTCGCCAGGTCGCTGAGGTTGTTGCCGACGGCTGTGCGCGGGTATTCCGCGCTCTCCTTGAATATACCTCGCAGGATGGACAGCGGGTATTCCGGCTGCTTATAGAACCATCTGTTCTCCTGCACTGGCCGCAGCGTCTCGGCGACGAAGCGGCGCAGGTTGGCGTCCTTCGATCTAGCAAGTCGCAACAAGTACGTTTGCATCTCGTCGGGATATTTCTTTATCAGTTTGCGGAAGAACATCTGGGTATGCTCGCGCAGCCCCCAGTCCGGTGAGGCGGCGGCGGTCTCGAAGTACGGGAGCACCGCCTTGTAGTCGCTCAGGCCGCAGTATGACAGCATTCCTATCGCAACGCCTTTTACGTTCGGGTCGCTGCTTGCGTCGAATATGGCGGATGCGATGCGAAGCACCGACGCGTCCGCGTCGGCGAGTCGCGAGTACAGGTGCTCGCTCAATATTTTGATGGCATGGACGATGCCGTATGAGATGCGTTTATTGTCCGGGATATTATCGTACAGCTGGCCGAGGACGCGGGATATATTGGCAATCGACGAATCATAGTCACCCTGCAAGATGCGGTCTATGATGTCGCTTTTTATCCTTCTTGTGAGCTTGTCATTCAGCAGTTCCATCGGCGGTCTTGTTCCTGCGGTTCCGGATGACGGATGCGATCACGGCAATGATCAGCACGATGGCAACCACACACAGGGCAATGCCCGTTGGTATTTTATAGTAGTGTGCGAGCAGCATCTTGATACCCACGAACATCAGGACGATGACGAGCCCGTATTTGAGGTAATGGAACAGCGGCATGATCCCGGCCAGCGCGAAGTACAGCGAGCGCAGGCCGAGGATGGCGAAGATATTTGATGTGTAAACGATGAATTTATCCAGCGTGATGGAGAAGGCCGCCGGTATTGAGTCCAGGGCGAACACTAAGTCCGTCGTCTCGATTACTATCACCGTGATGAGCAGCGGTGTGGCCACATACTTGCCGAATCGCTTCACAAAGAACCTGTCGCCTTCGTAGTTCTCCGTAACACCCATAAACTTGCGCAGCACTCTGAGCACAGGGTTTTTCTCCGGATGGATATCCTTCTCCTTTTGAAAGGCCATCCTGATGGCGGCGATGATAAGGAATGCGCCGAAGATATAAAACACCCAGTCGAAATTCTCAAGCAATGTCGCGCCCGCTTCGATGAAGGCCAGTCGCAGCACTATTGCGCCGATGATACCCCAGAAGAGGACCTTATGTTGATAGGCGGCGGGGACAGCAAAGAAGGAGAACACCATGAGGAAGACGAATAGGTTATCGACACTGAGCGACTTCTCGATGAGGTAGCAGGTCAGGTATTCTGTCGCCGGAGTGGAGCCTTTCCATATGTAAATTCCCAGGTTGAAGAGGAGGGCCAAAGCGATCCAGAAGGCGGTCCACAGCAGCGATTGCTTGATGGTGATTACACTGGACTTGCGGTGGAAGACCTTCATGTCCAGAACAAGCAATACTGCTACAATAACAGCGAAGGCGATCCACCATAGAACCTGACTTGACATTAAGTTATGCTTTTCCCCTAACTATATAACATACCAATATTCGCAATCTCGACAATTATGTAGTATTCTGCGTCGATTGACAAGGTGATAGTAATTTTATAGGTTAAGCTGTGTTATCCAAACCCCCTGTTAGTCCCCCAAACTTGGGGGATATTTATTTAAGTTTGGGGGACACCCCTAAGTTCCCCGCCAGAGAGTGATCCCTCTAGACTTTCCGATTCTGAATGACGATTGTTTTAGAAAAGAGATGGTGTCACTTCCAGAACCACGGTCCTTCCGCGGAAGGACACCTCTTTTTTGACGGTCTGATTGAGGGCTCTGCCATGCTATTTGTGCTGCGTCTTGAAGAAGTCCCACATCAGCTGTGTGGCATCGATATCATGGGTCACTTTGCCTATAAGGCTGCAGTCTGGCCAGGTGTGGCCCCCATTCTCCACTCTGTAGAGGTGGACCTCGGTGTCACCGCTGCCATTCAGGGAGGCAAAGTGAATAACACGCGTGCCATCAGTGGGATCGACATCAGCTAACAATGTCATGGATGGAGTAGAGTCGCTGCCGTCGGCCTCAACCCAGAATAGCATCGTCTCGTTGACAGAAAGCACCCGGCCTCCGTTAGGCCCGAGGACCAGACCGCCGTCGTAGGGGACGACAGGGTCATCTGTGCCATGGAAATAGATCACGCCCAGCGGCTGTGATGGCGTGTGATCGCTGATATTCTCAGCCAACTCGCCGGAGACGCCGCCGATGGCTGCCAGTCTATAGCTGAGGTCGCAGCCGAGAAGGTTGGTCATAATGGCGCCGTTGGAAAAACCGCAGGCGTAGACTCTCGTGGAATCTATATTGGCATCCTGACAGACCTTGGTAATCAGGTCGCTGATGAAGTTGACGTCGTTGACTCCCTGTATCTCGGGCTGCGTGGTGCCGCGGCCATCGGCCCAGTGGTGGTCAACGTAGCCATTGGGATAAGCTACGATAAAATTCTCCTGGTCGGCCAGGGCACTGAACCCGGTCAGGCTCTCCATTTCTATGCCGGTGCCCCCGCCGCCGTGGAGGACGATGACCAGCGGGTAAGGTGAATTCCCCGTGTAGCCCGGCGGCACATGGAGGCGGTAGGTTCTGAGAAGTCCATCGGATGTCAGGTGCAGATCATATGTCCCAGGTTTGAGCGGTCTCGTGGAGCCATCGCTGCTGCAGCCGGGGACAAGCAGGACCAGTATCAGGGCCGTTAGACCAAACAAGTGAAATAGTAATCTCACTTTAGCCATGAGAGTATCTTAAGGAAAAAGGCGACAGCGTGCAACTGTTCTTTTCTATCATCCCTGTGATTTGTCGGATTTAGCAATGCTGATCGTGGGTCGATTTATTATCCAAACCCCCAATTCCCCCGGCAGGAGAATTTCTCCTGCACCTCTTTTTACTGAGGGAGATAACGATGAAGGCGAACAGTGGTGGAGCTGAGGGGATTCGAACCCCTGACCTCCTGAATGCAAATCAGGCGCTCTCCCAGCTGAGCTACAGCCCCGTAATCTAGGAACCTATGGGTTGGCTGATCAACCCCTGAGTCCCCCAATCATGGGGGATTTTTAAAAGAATAGGGGACACCTCTAATCCTTCCGCGGAAGGACACCTCTAGTCGACGTATAAAGTAATGGTGGGCGGTATAGGACTTGAACCTATGACCTTCTGCGTGTAAAGCAGACGCTCTAGCCAACTGAGCTAACCGCCCATGGCGCGCTTGGTGGGGCTCGAACCCACGGCCTCAGCCTCCGCAGGGCTGCGCTCTAATCCTATTGAGCTACAAGCGCGTATTTTAAAGTGCCGAAGGAGGGACTCGAACCCACATGCCCGTTTTGGACACTACGCCCTGAACGTAGCGCGTCTACCATTCCGCCACTTCGGCGATTCACCGGCCGCACACAAAAATGGGCGATACTGGACTTGAACCAGTGACCTCTTGCGTGTGAAGCAAGCGCTCTAACCAGCTGAGCTAACCGCCCCAAGAGCACATCTATTTTAGCCATCATGATTATATTTGTAAAGACAGGCGCTCAAATAGGGATTTGGCGGGGGTAGCGGATAGAACCGTTTCGGGCTACTATTGTCCGTTTGCATTGACAATATGCTGTTTTAACAATATGCTAGATGAATCTTTGGGCTATGAGTTTTACCTATAAATACTATAATGGTTGGCTGAATGGCTGAGAGAGCAAAAGAAAAGAAGATACTTGTAACAGGCGGCGCGGGCTACATCGGCAGCGTCGTCGCGGAAGAGTTGATTGCCAGCGGCAAGAAGGTCGTTGTGGTAGATGACCTGCGGCAGGGGCACCGTGATGCTGTTGCCAAAGGTGCGGAGTTGGTCATAGGCGACATCCGTGACGAGATGGTGCTCGATGATGTTTTCAACAGCGCAAAGATCGATGCCGTGGTTCACCTGGCTGCGGACAGCATTATCGGGGCTTCCATGACCGATCCCAGGGGATGCATGGAGAACAATGTTATCGGTGGGATGGCGCTCTTGAAACAGATGCTGAAACACAAGGTTATGAATTTTGTGTTCTCCTCAAGCGCGGCCGTGTACGGCGAGCCCAGGAGCATCCCCATTGATGAAAGCCATTCTACGAAGCCGATCAATACGTATGGAGAATCCAAGCTCATGTTCGAGCGTATGCTTGTCTGGTATGGAATGGCATATGGGTTAAAGCATATCTCTCTGCGGTATTTCAATGCCGCCGGCGCCAGCGAGCGCTTCGGGGAGGACCATCGTCCTGAGACGCATCTGGTGCCCAACGTGCTTTCGGCGGCCATCGGAAAGATGACCTCTGTGGCCGTATTCGGCGACGATTGTCCCACCAAGGATGGAAGTTGCGTGCGTGATTACGTCCATGTTGTGGACATCGCGCAGGCGCACATACTGGCCTTGAAAAGATTGAAAACATTGAGCGGGAAAGCATACAACCTCGGCAGCGGGAGCGGCTATTCGGTGCTGCAGGTGGTAAAGGCGGCGCGCAAGATAACGGGCGCAGATATCCCTGTTCAGTTCCACCCCCGCCGCACGGGAGACCCGGCGGTCCTGGTGGCGAGCTGCGACCTGGCCAAGAAAGAACTCGGCTGGGAGCCCATGTACACCAAAATCGAGGACATAATCGAGAGCGCGTGGCGCTGGAGGCACAATTATCCAGATGGCTATCGCAAATAAAAGCGTGGTTGCTTTGGGGTTTCAGATTGTTTGATAATAGAGCGGGCAGGTTTTTCAGGGAGGGAGTAGTATGAGCGTACATCTGAACTATTATGTCTTATCCCCGGAGGGCAGGAAGAAGTTTGAGGAGTGGAGGGAGATCGGCATCACCACCGGCAATTACTACAAGATTATAGAGTACCTGTATAAGAAGGGGGCCGCCACCGTTGCCATGATCTCCACCGAGACCAAGCTTTCGCCAAAGGAGGTCATCCCTGAGATAGAGGCCTTTACCCAGGCCGGCTACCTCATGCCCGTCGAGACGTAGCCTCGTCCCGTTAAGTATGAAGAGAACAAAGCGGCTGCGATAAGCAGCCGCTTATATTTTGGATTAAAGATAATTAGGAGTTTGATTGGGCAATCCAGCTAATCAACCCCCTCGATCCCCCATTCATGGGGGAGGGTTTTGGGGTTTGGGGGACACCCCCAATTCCCCCGACAGGAGAGAAATCTCCTGTACCTCTTTTTTAAATCCCTCTCCCTTGAGGGGAGAGGCCAGGTGAGGGTGAGAGCCCGCCCAATATTGTGGCAATCGCGTAGGGGCGAGTTTAAAACTCGCCCTCACGGGACTTTAAGTAGGGTGGGCTGTGCCCGCTATTCCAACCGATGAGCTAGTAGGCCGACAATCGGGAGGATTTGTAGGTGCAGAAGAGCAGGAACAGGTATGAAAAGCCGATAACCAGATCGCCGGCCAGGTCGCTGCTTCTGACGATGACCGCCAGTCCGGTGCCGACGATGGTGAGGAAGAAGATGATATGGTGGAGGGACAGATTGACTATTGTGCTTGAGATGTTGAACGGCATCTTCTCGCCGAAGAACTTGATGAGCACCGCTGTGACGTAGAAGACGCCGGCGGGTATCCAGAACAACGCCTGCTGCCAGCTGTGCCAAAACACCAGCGCCATGGTCGTCAGTATGATGGCAACGCACAGGTGCGTGAACGCTGTCAGTCCCATGCCCTTGAATATGTCCTGCACGGCCTTCTGATCATTAAACATATGAAACCTCCGTTAATCAACCCCCTCGATCCCCCAATCATGGGGGAGGGTTTGGGGTTTGGGGGACACCCCCAATTCCCCCGGCAGTAGAGAAATCTCCTGTACCTCTTTTTTAAATCCCTCTCCCTTAAGGGGAGAGGCTAGGTGAGGGTGAGAGAGTCATGAAACCCCTCACGCTCGTTTGTTAATGTTCGATGATGAACTTGCTGGCCTGGTTCTTGAGTTCTTCTTTAATCTCTTCCTCAGTCATGCCCTTGTCAGCCAGTTTTTTGGCAGACTTCTGGAGCTGTACCTCCAGCTTTTCATACCTCTCGACAATAGTGTCAAACAGCCTCTCGACGGTCTCAAGCCACTCTTCGCTGATGCCCAGCTGCCGCAGGTAGTTGATATGATTGGTCTTCATCTCGCGGGCCTGTTTTGGTTTCCGCTGTATGGTTTCAATAAAACACATGACATTGGCGCCCACCGCCAGCAATATCGCGTCTGTCTGCGCTTTAGAAAATCCTTTTATCAGTTCCTCCAGATTCTCTATGCTCTGGGAAAGTTCCGAATCACCTGTGCTCATTACGCCTCCAAAATCTAAGCGAATTATCTCAGCTATTTAAGTATATTGTGCCATTATATCACTGCTAGCGATAGTTACAAAGCGATGATGAGGATTAATTGGAGTTGCTAAAAATAAAAAATGGTAGCGGTTGGAGTTGAACCAACGGCCAAGGGCTTATGAGTCCCCTGCTCTACCTCTGAGCTACGCTACCAAAAGCACGGACAAGGATAACACGCCCCGTCCGCTCAGTCAATAATTTGAGGGAGTCCAAACCTCCTGCGAGTCCCCCATACTTTGGGGGACGTAAGAAGATTTAGGGGACACCCCTAAACCCCCGGTCCTTCCGCGGAAGGACACCTCTAGTCGACGTATGGGGTTAGCTCGATGCTGTTCAACCCCCTGTTGTCCCCCAGTCTTGGGGGAATTTAAAAAAGATTTGGGGATACCCCTCACCAATTGTCATTGCCCGACTTGATCGGGCAATCCAGCCTTCTGGATCATACGGTCAAGCCGTATGATGACACGGGGGCACCTCTACGGCCAGTAGAGCTTCTTCGCCTCTTTCCACAGCTCTTCGCGGAAGTTGGGATGCGCTACGTTAATGAGCTGCTCGCAGCGCTGGCGCAACGTCTTGTGCCGCAGGTTGGCGATGCCGTACTCCGTGACGATGAGATCGGCGATGTTGCGCTGCAGCGTTATGGCCGTGCCCTCGGGAAGGTGCGCCATGATACGGGATACTTTCCCGTCCTGAGCGGTCGAAGGAAGCACGGTTATCGACCTGCCGCCCTTGGAGAGCAGGGCACCGAAGGCGAAGGGTATCTGTCCGCCGGCGACGGACATGAGCTTGGGGCCGATGCTCTCGGCGGTTATCTGTCCCGTCATGTCCACGGCCAATGCGTTGTTTATGGCCACCATATTATCGTTCTGTGCGATGACGCGGATGTCCTCCAGCCACAGCAGGTCCACCAGGTAGAACATGGGGTTGTCGTTGCACCACTCCATCTCCTCTTTCGATCCGCCTCCGATGGAGGTGACCACCACGCGCTCGGGCAGAAGGGTCTTGCGCTTGCCGTTGATGACGCCGCTGCGAACGAGCGAGATGATTCCCGGCGGTGTGGCCTCGGAATGGATGCCGATATCGTTCCGGCTGTTGAAGAGCCCCATCTTGACCAGCGGCTCGGTGGTGCGGCCCACTCCGATTTGTATCGTATCGCCGTCCTTGATGAGCGAGGCCACGTTCTTCAAGATGTCCTTCTGGTAGGCCGGGGGCTCCTTGACCACACGTCCGCCCAGGCTGCCGGTTCCCGGCTGGCCGGAGCGTGATTCATGCATGACGAAATAATCGATCTCCGATACGTGCACGTAGTTGTCGCCGTGGGTGCGGATGAGACGGTCGTTGACCTCGGCGATGATCAGCTTGGCGTGCTTTATCTGCTGGCGCTTGCTCCACAGCGACGCGCCGAAACTGCAGAAGCCGCGCTCGTCGGGAGGGGTCACCTCGGTGAGCAGCACGTCGGGGGGCTCGCCCTCGGTGGAGAACGGGATGATGAGAGGCAGGTTCACGTCGCACCTTCTCTGGTCTAGCATGTCCTGCACCGTGGCCGTGGGCCACGATATCGTTATCTCGAAGGCCTCGTTCCAGCCCTCATCGTACCAGCCGAAGTCGTAGCCCGGCGAAGGCACTGCGACCTTGACGCCCTTGAGCTCGCCGAGGCGGGCGGCGATGGACATGCCCACGGTGAGCGCCTCGCGCCCGGCGGTGAAGGCCACGTTATCGCCCGATTTTACCTTGGCTGCGGCCTCCTCGGCCGAGATTAATTTCCGTTTATATTCTTCCTGCCAGTTCTGCATCAGGCACCCCTTATTTTTTCTCTTTTGGCGCGGCCTTGGGCGTAGCCGTCTCAGCACGGTCCTTGAGGAACCCCTTGAGCCCTTTATCGCGTTTTTCCTTGTACAGGTTCAATTCCTCGGGGCGGAAGCGCACGTACTGCAGGCCGGTGTGGGCGTGATAGTGCGCCCGCTGCGTGCCGCCCATGCCCATAATATCCTGCATGCCGCTCATCCACTCCTTGGTCACGGCCACGGCCTCGCTGGGGAGGTTGCTCAGCACCTGAGCCCACCTCAGCGTCTCGGCCTCAAGCTTGTCCAGCGGCACGGCCTTGTTGGCGAAGCCGAGCTCCGCGGCCTCCTTGCCCGATATCTCGGTGACGGCGCGGCCGGCGTAGGCCTTGTTGGACCACATGGGCCAAAGCGGGTACTCGGTCAGGCCGTGAAGCTGGCTGCCGAAGCCCCTGATGCCGAACTGCGCGTCCTCGGCGGTGACGATGATATCGCACGAGGCGGCGAATATCTGGCTGGCGCCGATGCACTTGCCGTGCACCTGCGCTATCGTTATCTTGGGATAGTCCGTGATATCGTCGTATTTGTAGCAGCGGCGCCGCTCGAAGCCGTAGTAGTCCTGCAGCGTGGGGTTCACGCTGGGGTGCACCGGGGGAGACTCCTCACCTTCCGGCGAGCTCAGATCGTGTCCGGCGCCGAAGTGATTGCCCGCGCCGCGGATTATGACCACTCTCACGTCCGGGTCGTCGTTGGCCTTGTGCATGGCCGCGGCCAGGTCCTCGAACATGCGGTCGTTGAAGGCGTTCCGCTTGTCCGGGCGGTTGAGCGTGATGCGCGCGACGCGGTCGTTGACCTTCTCGTAAAGAGCGGTCTGGAAATCCCACTCGCGGTAGTCGTTGTGCTCGTAGAAGCACTCTTTATATTGTGTTTTAAAATTCCATCCAAATCCGGTTGGCATCTTATCTCTCCTCGCAGAACTTCTTGAAGGGGGCATCTCTCTCTTCGATGGCCGCCTTGAGTCCCTTCTTCTCCCTTACACTGAAGAAGTTGAACTCCTCAGGCAGCATGGTGCGCTGCTGCATCACGAGCTGCATGTCGTTGGTGAAACGCCAGGCCGCCCCCAGGCCGCGCGCCTCCATCACGGAGTTGACGGCGTCCTTGGCCGGGGCCAGCGCATCGCAGTTCATGAGCGCTATTCCCGTTGCCATATTGTTGACTTCATCCTCGAGGTCGTCGCGGGGGACAGCCTTGTTTATCAGGCCGATCTTCTCGGCCTCGATGCCGTCGATATAGCAGCCGGTGAAGAGGAGCTCGCGCGTCCTCTTGATGCCGACGAGGTATAGCCACAGCGGCATGTGTGGCAGCAGCCCCATGCGCAGCAGCGGGTCGCCGAACTGCGCATCCTCGGCGGCTATGGTGATATCGCATACCATCGACAGGTAGCATCCGGTGCCCAGGCAGTGGCCGTGCACCTGCGCGATGGTCGGTTTGGCCAGATTAAATATGTATTCCCACCTGCGGTTGCGGCGTCTCTCCGCCTCCATCCGCTTCTTGATAGTCAGGTGCTCGCCCGGCTCGGACAGCACTTCGTAGGTCTTGACGCCGGTGAGGTCCTGCCCGGCGCAGAAGTCCTTGCCGGCCCCCCTGAACACCGCAACTTTGACATCCAAGTCCATCTCCACCTTGGGCAGAAGCTCGTCCAGCTCGGCGAGCATCTCGTCGTTCATGGCGTTGAGCTCTTCCGGCCGGTTGAGCGTTATATAGCCGATCCCGTCTTTCTTCTCGTATAATACAGTACTCATCGTTTATTTCCTCTTCTTCGGTTTGGGCTCGGGGAAGTACTTGCGGAAGGGGGCATCTCTCTCTTCGATGGCTGCCTTCAGCCCTTTTTCCTCGCGCACTTTATAGAAATCGTAGCCGCCGCGGTCGATCAGGCTGCGGTGCGGCCGCTGTATCGAGCTCATAACATTAACGTTGGTGGTCATCTGGCGTGCCGCGGCCAGCCCGGCCAGCTGCATGAAGGACATCCACGAGCTCCAGAAGACGCCCTGCTGGTCCCAGCCGCCGATGCCGGATGAGTGGGCGAAGGCGTCGGTCTCAACGGCCATTACATCTTCCATCTCCTCGGCGGGCACGGCCTTCATCACCAGGCCGATCTTCTGCGCCTCTACACCATCGATATACCTGCCGGTGAGCAGCAGCTCCTTCGATTTCTTCAATCCGACGCGGAAGGTCCACAGCGGGTTCGCCGATGCCAGGCCCATCCTCACGGAGGGGTCGCCGAACACAGCGTCATCGGTGCAGATTATGGCGCGACAGGACATGGCCAGGTCCAGGCCCATGCCCAGGCAGTATCCGTGCACCTGGGCCACGGTGATCTTGGGGTATTCGAAGATGTACTGCCATATGCTCTGGTTCTTGAGCCCCTGCGAGTACATGTCGAACAGGTATGTTTTTTCCCCGGGGTTGGGCGGCATGACCTCATCGGTCCCTACGCCGCTCAGGTCCTGTCCGACGCTGAAGGAAGTGCCTGCGCCCTTTATCACTACCACCAGTGATTCGTAGTCCTTGCGCACCTTTTCCAGCGCCTTTATCAGGTCGCGCATCATGCCATTGTTTATAGCGTTCAGCTTCTCGGGCCGGTTGAGGGTAATCGTCGCTATCCTGCCGCCCAGCTTGAGAAGCACGTTCTGGTATTTCATGTAGATACCTCTCTTTCAGATGGGTGTAACCCATTTTAACGGAAAACGATGATGAATGACAACTTTTGTATTGGGGTCAACCCCCTGCTATCCCCCAGTCTTGGGGGACTTAAGAAGTTTTAGGGGACACCCCTAAAACCCCTGCAGGAGAAACCTCCTGCACCTCTGTTCCGAGTCGGTCTGTAGCGGTGGGTTTCAAACCCATCTTACATTTGCCATAGTTATGCCCTCACGGCCCTCCTTTTTTAAAGCTTAAAATGGTTGACAAATTAGCTAAAACAGTATATAATTACATAAAATAATATATTATAAATTAAACAGTTGATGAGGGGTTTATATGGCGAAGCACTGCGTCAAATGTAAAGGGCTTCTCGTCCAAGGAGCAGAGACTTGCATCATATGTGGCAAGCCTGTTACACTTGTTGATCCACCTGTATCTATTCCTAAAGTTGCCCCTATTCCACCATCTAGACCGTCGGCTGCTATTTCTAGCCCGCAGATACGCTTCGTTACCGCCCCCGGCGGAAAGCCCGATACTATTCCTAAAGTTGCCCCTATTCCACCATCTAGACCTTCTGCATCTATTCCCGGCCCGTATATACGCTTCGTTACTGCTCCCGGCGGAAGGCGCATCGAAGACTCTTCTACTGCCAAGTCATATAAGGCGAGGTGGGGCAGGTTGAACGAAGTGTAACCCGCCATTTATCCCGTAGCGGTGGGTTGAAAACCCACCCCACACCAATCGCATAGTTTATATGCCATGGCGTAACAGGAGATTGCTTCGCTCGCAATGACGGTAGTTAATATAAACCCCCGTCTGCAGTGAACTTATCGATCTCTTTTTGCGACAGGCCTAGCAACTCGCGGAGGACGTAGTCGTTATCCTCCCCCAGCTGCGGCGCGGCCTTGGTTACCTGCGCTGGCGTCTTGGAGAACTTCCACGGCGGGGCCACGGCGTAGAGCCGCCCCTCCGTCGCGTGCTCCGTGGGCACGAAAACGTTTCTTTCCTTGCAGTGTGGGTCGGTGAACAGCTCCTCGCTGTCGAATGCCGGCATCGCGGCCACGCCGGCTCTCTGGAGCATGTCCATTATTTCGTAGTCGCTGTAGTTTAGCGCCCACTCCCCGATGTGCTTATCGATCTCGTCCTGGTTGTGCCACCTTCGGAGCTGGTCGGCGAAACGCGCGTCGTCAGCCCATGCCGGGCTGCCCATGGCCGCGACCAGCGCCCGCCATTCCTCGTCGTTCGATATTGCAATGCTTATCCACTTATCATCGCCCTTGCAGCGATAGCAATTATTCGGTGCTAATATGTCGTCGCGGTTGCCGTGTCGGGTTCTTACCCGTCCGTTCATTGTATAGTCCATTATCGCCTCGCCGATGCCGCAGCTTATGGCCTCGCGCGCCGAGAAGTCGATGAACTGGCCCTCGCCGCTTGCCTCGCGGTAGTTCAGCGCGGCGAGGATGGCGAAGGCGGCGGCGGTGCCCGGCCTGAGGTCGGCGCTGCTGCGGGTGACCGCCGGACTGTCGCCCTCGTAGCCTGTGAGGTGCGATACGCCGCCCAGCGGCCCGAAGGTCACGGCGTAGGCCGAGTACGCTTTCTCCGGCCCGACCGCGCCATGGCTCGAAGCGGAGAGCATGATGATGTCGCGCTTGATTACCTTGAGCACATCGTAGCCGAGGCCGAGCCGGCCCATGACGCCGGGGCGGAAGTTGTCCACCACCACGTCGCTGATGGCGACCAGCTTCCTAGTCAGTTCGACGCCCTTTTTTGTTTTGAGATTCAGCGTCACGCTCAGCTTGTTTAGATTCAGCGTGTTGAAGCTGTCGTTGGCCGCCCTCTGGGAGCCGTAGCTCACCGCCGATTCGGGGCGCCGGAAGTGGTCCAGCTCCACCTGGCTCTCGACCCTGATGACCTCGGCGCCCATTAAGGCCAGCGTCAGGGTTATCTGCGGCCCGGCGGCGTAGCGTGTAAAATCGACTATCCTGATCCCTTCAAGTATCTGCATTATGAAAATCCTCTGGTTAAGTGCTGATCAACCCCCTCGATCCCCCATTCATGGGGGAGGGTTTAGGAATTTGGGGGACACCCCTAAAACCCCAGTCCTTCCGTGGAAGGGCACCTCTTTTTAAACGTGTCATTGCGAGGAGCGTAGCGACGCGGCAATCTCGTCGTTCGTATTGCATGGTTTAACAGGAGATTGCTTCGCTTCGCTCGCAATGACAGCGGGCGATTCATGAATCGCCCCTACGGGATACTCCTACCTCCGACTCACCACTTACTATCATGTAGTTATATTATCCCCGCAGGGCCCCACTTCCTCAGTTCATCCTTGGTGTGTCCCAATCGATCGATGAATATCTCCACGTTGTGCTGGCCCAGCATGGGCGCGGGGCGCTCGATGCGGCACGGCGTCTCGGAGAACCTGTACGGCACGCCCGGATATTTTATCGTTCCCGTTTTGGGATGGTCGACCTCGACGAAATACTCCCTGGCCTTTAGGTGCTCCGATTCCACCAGGTCTTTGGGCGTGAACACCATGCCGAAGGCGATGCCCGCCTCCTGGCCACACTGGTAAAGTTCCTCTTTGGTGTGCTTCATCGTCCATTCCGTTATCAGCGCGTTGATCACCTCTCCGTATTTATGGCGGTCGGCGTAGTCCTGAAACTTCTCGTCTTTGGCCCACTCCGGATCGCCCATGAAGTGCACCAGCTTATCCCACTGACCCGGCTCCCAGGTGATGAAGACGGTGTAGCCATCCTTGCACGGCAGGATGCCGCCGTACGGCGCGCCCAATCTTGCTCTAGTGATGACCTCGCCGTGATTGGCGAAGCGCGCCATATCCAGCCGGTTCAAGGCCATCACCGATTCCTGCTTGGAGATATCGATCCATTGCCCGCGCCCCGATCTCCTCCTGCAGAAGAGAGCGCCTAATGTCGCATTGGATGCGTTCAGTCCGCTGTCGTACTCGCCGACGAAGGTGCCGAGCCTCAGCGGCGGCCGCCCCATATTCTCGACGCCGCCGGGGGTCAGGTAGCCCTCGCCGCCGCTCTGGAACACATTCAGCGGATACGCTTTATAATCGCGATAGGGCCCCGTCTGCCCGAACGGCGTGATCGAGGTCATTATCAGCCGGCCGTTGATCGCTACGAGGTCGTCATATCCGATATGGTGCTGCGCCATCCAGCTCGGCGCGTTGTCCTCGACGATGATATCGGCATCCTTCACCAGTTCGAAGAATACGTTTCTGCCTGTGGTTGTGGTAACGTCGAGCGTGATGCCCAGCTTGCTGGTGTTTAAATAAAGAAAAAGGCCGCTCCCTTCCGTATCAGGTATGTCTTTAATGAAAGGGGGTGACCTTCTCGCCTTGTCGCCGTATCGCGGCGGCTCTATTTTTATTACCTCAGCCCCCAGGTCGGCCATGAGCTTGGTGCAGTAGGGCCCTGCGACCATCTGGCATAGCTCCAGGACCTTCACTCCACTTAATGCCGATTTCGGCATGGATCGTTATCCCGCTGCTCCTAGTATTGTGATTATAGGCAGCAGGCTCCCGGGGTGCCCGCCTTGGTTGTGGGACAGCCCCAGCTTGACGTCTTTAAGCTGCCGCTCCGGCAGCTGGGCCTTGCCTTGTATTTGTTTATATACCTCGTAACATTCGCGGACGCCGCTGGCGCCGATGGGGTGGCCGAAAGATTTCAGCCCGCCGTCCGCGTTGGCCGGCAACTCGCCTTTGAGTGTGAAGACGCCGGCATCGATATCGGCTTTGGCGTGGCCCTGCTTGCACACACCGATGGCCTCAAGCGTCATCAGCTCGCTGATGGTGAAGCAGTCATGGAGTTCCAGTATGTCGAGTTCCTTGCGCGGGTTCTTGATCCCGGCCTCTTTGTACGCCTGCTGTGCCGCCGTTATCGTCTCTTCCAGGTGAATATAGTCGTAGTCGGCGTCCTCCTTGCCCAGGCTGGGGCCGATGGCCAGACCGATGCCCTTTATCAGCACATAGTCGTCGCGGAATTTCTTGGCTAGGTCGGCGCGGCAGAGTATGGCCGAGGCGGCCCCGTCCGTGTTGCCGCAGCAGTCGAATAATCCCAGCGGCCATGCGATGATGGGGGCGCTGAGCACCTGCTCCAGCGTGACCTCGCGGCGCAGGTGTGCCTTGGGGTGGCGCGCGCCGTTGTAATGGTTCTTCACCGAGATGCGGCCCAGGGTCTCCCGTCCTTCCTGCGGCGATATTCCGTAGTGCTGGAAGTATCTGGTGGCGGCCATGGCCCATCTGCCGGGGGCGGTAACGTTGACGCCCAGCGCCGGGTGGATGTAGCCCGCCGGGAGCCCGGCCAGGCCGCTGTCCTTGAGCTTCTCAAAGCCAACGCACAGCACTATGTCGTAAACGCCGGCGGCGATGGCGTAGGAGGCGTTCCTGATGGTCTCCATGCCGGTGGCGCAGAAGTTCTCAAGACGTGTCACGGGTATCCGGTCCAGCTTGAGCGGGCCAGCGACGCAGATGCCTCCGATGCCGGAGAACGCGGTGCCGCACCAGCACGCCTGGATGTCCTTCTTCTCGATCCCGGCGTCCTCGTAGGCCTCATAGGTCGCGTCGATGATCATATCGTCGGCGCTCTTGTCCCAGTTCTCTCCGAACTTGCAGCACCCCATGCCGATGATTGCTACCTTATCTTTAATGGTTCCCATTCCCATTATCCTCGTTTCTCTATGCTTCTCGCGGAATACGGCACTTCCAGTAGTAGGTGTGCATGTTGCCGGCGTCGTGCATCTTCCTGAAGGTCATCTCAACGGGTATATCAGGCTTGACCTTGTCCAGGTCGCGGTCCGTCATCTGGCAGTAGATGCCGATGGTCCCGGCTTTGTCCTCAATATGAACCTTGGTCACGACCGTTGGCGGATCGCTGCTCATGGCAAGATTATCGATACAATATGTATACAGGATCCCTTTCCTGTCGGAAAGCCTGACGCTCTCGAACTGATCCTTGGCGCCGCAGTATATGCAGACCCTCTGCATCGGGTGGAAGGTGCGGCCGCACTTCTTGCATTTGGAGCCGTGCAGGCTGGTGAGCTGTTCGCGTTCCCGCAGTGCCACCGGCGGGAAGGCATTGGCGCCCTCGCGTGCCTGCGATTCGAGCGGCATGAGCCTGCGGAAGCGCACGTACTTCTCGTATGTGGCAAGGTCCAGCTTCGAGGCTAGGTGCATCTTCATGCCGCGGCGTTTCGGCAGCTTGGTTATCTCCTCGGTCACTTTCAGGAGTATGGCATCGGCGCCGTCTCCATAGTTCGCCAGTATAATGCGGTCCCCCGGCTTGGCGCTCTCCAGGGCGGCCACCAGCATCATCGTGGCGAAGGCCGTTCCCGTATTGCCCAGCGCTTTGAACATCGGGTCCTGCATCTGCGTCTTGGGGTCGAAGCCGAGCGGCTTGGCCATCTCGGCATGCCGCCTTGAGTCCGGGGCATACAGCACCACTTTGCTGATGTCCTTGGGCTCCAGTTTAGCCTTCTTCATCAGGCCTTTCACGGCCTCGTTGATGTTGCGCGTGTAGCCCTCGGTCAGGACGAAGCGGTCCTCCCATGAGCGCACGAAGGTATCGTTCTCCGCGCGCCATGTATCGACGATATCGTCGGTGTGGGTGAAAATCTCCTCGATCTCGCAGATGACGCCCTCTCTGCCGATCAGCAGCGCGGCGGATCCGTCGCCGAATTCCTGCTCGTTGCCGGACTGCGGTTGCGCTAACCGGCAATCGGCGGCGGCGACCACGACCCGCTTGGCTGAGCCGCTCTTGACCGCGTCGCATGCAGCCCTTAATGCCGTGGTCCCGGCCCTTATGGAATCGCTGAAGTCTGCGGCGAACATGTGGCGGCGCAGGTCGCAGGCCTGGGCTACCAGGCTTGCTGTCTGCTTCTCTCTGTACGGCGGGGTCGTCGAGGCAAAATAAAGGCCGTCCACGGTCTCTCGTTCAAAACCCTTGAGACAGTCGATGACGGCCTCGACAGCCATGGTAGCGCTGTCTTCATCGAAGTTGGCTACCGATCTCTCCCCGCCCCCGGAACCGCGGCTCCATGCCCGGCCTATTTCGTCGCGTTTGAGGCGATAAATAGGGACATACGCCCCATATGATACTATTCCGATCATTTAACCCCCGTTCTGTGAAGGTATTGGATTTCGAAATTTATGAAACCTCTGATTGAGGAGCATCAACCCCCTGTATCCCCCAGTCTTGGGGGATTTTACTGAGAATTAGGGGACACCCCTAAAACCCCGGCAGGAGGTGTCCTGCACTTCTTTCAAATAGGTTCCCGAATTTATTTCTTGCTGTCCTTGCTATCTCTGTCCGGCTGCGGCGGTGCAGGGTTGATGTAGCCCTGCTGCAGGATCTTCGGCACCAGCGCTATCATTTCGTCCGTGGTGAACGGGCCGTATTTCAATTCTTTATATACCGATTTCACTTCGATGGGCTCGCTGTAGATGCCCACCCTGCCGCCCTCAGCGTGGAAGACCTGACCGTTTATGTTCCATGCCTGATCGGTTGCCAGATATACGATGATTGGCGGGATGTGCTCGGGTCCCGGCATAGCCAGCATGAGCTCGGCCTCCGCTCTGGTCATGACGCCGGCCTCTACGCGCTTCCAGGTTCCCTTAACGACCTCGTCGCTCATAGTCATCCGTGTGGCCGCTATCGGGGCGAAGGCGTTGCATGTGACACCGTAGCGCCCCATCTCCCGTGCTATCGAGCGGGTCAGGCTGACTACACCGCCCTTGACCGCGCCGTAGTTGACATGGCCCATGGTGCCGCGCCAGGCATCGGAGGTGACGTTGATGATGCGGCCGGACTTCTGCTCGCGCATGAGCACGCAGGCATGGCGGCAGGTGTTGAAGGTCCCCTTGAGGTGCACGGCGACGACGGAGTCCCACTCGTCCTCGCTCATGTTCCAGATCATCCTGTCGCGCAGCATGCCGTGGCAGTTAACCAGGATATCGAGCTTGCCGAACTCTTTCGCGCAGGTGTTGATAAGCTTCTCGGATGCTTTGAAATCGACTACCGAATCATAGTTGGCAATGGCCTTAACGCCGATGGCCTTTACCGCGTCGACTACCTTATCGACAGCCGTCTTCTCCGTACCAGCTCCCGCTCTATCGGCACCGATGTCGTTACAGACGACGTTAGCGCCTTCTCTGGCTAATGCTAAACAAACCTCTCGTCCAATGCCACCGGCGGCACCGGTGACAACTGCATTCCTACCTTTTAAGTGCTTGCTCAACTCTTACCTCCTAGGCAAAGATTTCGGTTAAAAATATACCATATACGAAGGCTTTTTTGCAAACTTCGATTCCTCCTTGATGGATGTTTAGGGAAGTAATTAGCGGTCGGGATGTGAGATGATTTCCAAACCCCCTATTAGTCCCCCATACTTTGGGGGACTTTGAAAATTGGGGGACACCCCCAAACCCCCGGTCCTTCCAGTATTGGAAGGACACCTCTTTTTTAGCTACCCTCTCCCTCCACAGAGGGAGAGGGCTAGGGTGAAAGTCCGTTGAAGGTTCCAATCCTGCGGTAGCGAGTCGAAAAAATGCCTTTATCCTTGACAACTTTGCCGTTCAAAGAGGATAATTAGGTTCGGTTTGACACGTAAAAGGAGGAAGTCTTCCGCATATGATGAAAGACTGGCAGGAATGGTATAAGCAGAGGACGATCACTGCCGAAAAAGCCGCCAGCATGGTCAAATCAGGGGACCGCATCGGCTTCACCGTCGGCAGGGAGTCCCACACTATAGGATTAGCTATTGCAGCCCGCCTCGGTGAGCTGCAGAACGTCAACGTTTACGTACCCACGCCGGGCTATGACTTCGGCTGGTACGACCCCGGGTGGGAGGATTCTTTCAAGATTACCTGTTCCTTCCCCCTCGGCATCAACGAGCAGATGGTGAAGGAGAAGCGCTGCGATATCGCTTTCGGGTCGCTCTTCCCGTTCGACCTGCAGTATTTCAAGGAAGGCCTCGATGTCCTGCTCACCGAGATATCGACCCCTGATGAGAAGGGCTTTTGCAGCTTCGGCGCCTCGCTGTGGAACAAAAAGCGCCAGGTGCAGGAGGCTAGGCTGGTCATCGCCGAGGTTAACGATAAGCTCATACGCACCTATGGCGAGAACTACATACATGTCTCCGATATCGACTACTTCGTCGAGCACCTGTCACAGGGAACCACGATGGGTGGCGGCAGCCTTCTTGGCAAGAAGGAGAAGAAGGAGCCCGACAAGGCGATGAAGCAGATCGCCAAGTACGTCGGCTCTATAATAAAGGACGGCGACTGCCTGCAGATCGGCGTCGGCAGATATACCGAGCCGCTGGTGCAACTAGGCATCATCGACGGGAGAAAAGACATCGGCTATCAGTCCGAGGCCACCGTGCCGGGCATCATCCGCCGGGTGCGCGAGGGCGTCATCACCGGCAAGTACAAGACCGTCAAGCCGGGCAAGGTGGTCATCACATCGGTCGGCGGCGATACACGCGAGGAGATGCAGTGGGTCCACATGAACCCGCTCTTTGAGCTGGTCGACGTCGATTACCTTGAGGACATCCGCATCATATCGGCTATCGATAACATGGTGACGATCAACCAGACCCTGTCCATCGACCTCTTCGGCCAGTCGTCGGCGGAGAGCCTGGGCCCGGAGCTTTATAGCGGGGCCGGCGGACAGGTGCCGTTCCAGATCGGCGCGTTGCTGTCGAAAGGCGGCCGCGCTATAACTGTGGTCCCGTCCACCGCTTCAGGTGACACTATATCGCGCATCAAGCCGCTGCTGCCTGAGGGCACCAATGTCACCATTCACAAGAACCTGAGCGACCGCGTCGTCACCGAGTACGGCATTGCCGAGCTGCGCGGGCGCAGCCAGCGGCAGAAGGCGGAGGCGCTCATCAACGTGGCGCATCCCAAGTTCCGCGACGAGCTCAGGGCCGCGGCCAGGAAGCTGTTCGGGTTGTAAGCGCGCAAGCATTTTAAATAGGAAAATACGTTCAAAGGAGGAACGATTGAGTTACTGTAAGTATGAGGTCAACAAGAAGACAAGGGTGGCCACCCTGACCTTCGACAAGCCGGAAAAGCTGCATGCTCTGGTGCCGATGAAGGATCTGGAGGAGGTCATCGCGCGGCTGTACGATGCCAGCAGGGACGACAATGTGGCTGTGGTCGTGATCAAGGGCTCCGGCAGGGCCTTCGGCGCGGGCTACGACATTGATGCTGTGCGCTCACGCCGCGGCCTCGATGAGCCCAAGCGCCCGCCGCAGCGACGGCGCTACTGGGGCGTCGATGAGTGGTGGGGACGCCGCGGCATCCTGCAGGCGATACTGACCTGCGACAAGGTGACCATCGCACAGGTGCACGGCTACTGCTACGGAGGCCACTTTGAGATCATGTGCGCCTGCGACCTGGCCATCTCCAGCGACAACGCTATTTATACGCACCCCGGCTACACCTACCTCGGCATTGAGGGGCCGATACCGCTATATGTTTATATGATCGGATGGCGCAAGGTGAAGGAGATGATGCTCCTGGGCAACCCGCTCAACGCTCAGCAGGCCTGCGATATGGGCCTGGTCAACAAGGTGGTACCACTCGCTAAGCTCGATGCAGAGGTCACCAAGATCGCCAACCTCATCGCTACCCGCCCGCTTGACGGCATCGTGATGGGTAAGAAGCACTTCCTCATGTCCATGGACATGATGGGCTTCTCCGCAGGCTACGATATGGCCAGCATTGCTCACACCCTCCTGAGCAACCTCAAGTTCGGGGAGAACGAGTTCAACCTGATGAAGGAGCTCAAGACCAAGGGCCGCAAGGGCATGTATGCGGACAGGGACAAGACATACAAGGATCAGAACTGGCGTCCTGAGGATATCAAGAAGGGGGCCAAGAAGCCCGCGGCTAAGAAGGCGGCAGCTAAAAAGCCAGCGGCTAAGAAAAAGAAATAGCCGTACGAATATTTGAACGATAAAGAAGAGTCCTTCCGGTACCGGAAGGACTCTTTGGTTTTTCTGCTGATAATTCCACTACACCTGTCAAGTCGATGACATCGGGTCAACCCCCTGTAATCCCCCGGTCTCGGGGGATATAAAAATGGGATGGGGGACACCCCCAGACCCCCGGCAGGAAGAATCCTGCACCTCTTTTTAAAAACGGTTGAAGAATAAAAAAGAGGCTATCTGTTACAGATAACCTCTTTATCGATTTGTTTCTATTTTATCCCGCGCCAGGCTTTCTCCAGCCCTTCGCGGAAGTCGGGGTGTGCAATCGAAATCAATGCTTTAGCGCGTTGCGTGAGGGTCTTGCCTTTGAGCTCGGCGATGCCGAACTCGGTGGCCACACAGTCCACGTCGTAGCGCGGCACGCTGACGGCCGTTCCCTCGCTGAGGCGAGGCACGATGCGAGAAACGTGAGAGGTCTTGCCCCGAATCGAGGAGGTGAAGGCGATGATGGATCGTCCGTTAGGGGCTGCTGCCGCTCCCCTGAGCCACTCCGCCTGCCCGCCCACGGCGCTTATCTGAACGCCCTTGATGGTCTCGGCGTTCACCTGCCCGCTTAAATCGACCTCGATCGCCGACACTATGGTGATGAAGTTGTCGAACTTGCTAATATTGTTGGCATCGTGGGTGTAAGTATAGGGATGCATCGCCACCTGCGGGTTTCTGTGGATGAAGCGGAACAGTTTATCGGTGCCGGCGGCCGCCCCGCTCACCGTCTTGCCCTTATCGATCGCCTTGCGCTCGTTGGTCACCACGCCACTCTCCATGAGGTCCACGGTGCCGTCGGTGATCATGCCGGTGTGCATCCCCAGATGCCTGCGGTCTTGCAGGAGCTTGACCAGGGATTCAGGTATGGCGCCTACCCCGATGCATATGGTGTCGCCGTTTTTGATGCGCTGGCTGACAACCCGCGCTACTGCCTCTTCCTCTGCTCCAGCGTTGGGATTGGGCCACGGCTGCACCTGGCGCGACACCTCCACCATATAGTCGAAGTCGCTGATATGTATCAGGCTGTCGCCGTAGGTGTACGGCATCTGGTCGTTCACCTGGGCGATGACCTTCTTGGCGCTCAGCGCGGCGTCGCGGTTGAAGCCGGGCACGGCCCCGAAGCTGCAGTAGCCTTTATCGTCGGGCGGCGAGACGTGCACCAGCGCCACGTCCAGTGGCACGGTGGTCTTGAACAGCACTGGGGTCTGGGTCAGGCTCACGGGCAAGAAGTCGACGGTGCCATCTTTGACCCCGTCTCGCAGATCGGGGCTTACGTGCATGGTGATGATGTGAAAATAATCGGTGAGCGAGGCGTAGGGTGATCCAGCGATGACACGGCTGTCCAGTAAATGGGTGCCCTTCAGCCTTTTCTTATCTTCGACCAGTGCGTCTACCAGCGTCCTCGGCTCGCCGCACGTCCCCTCGATGAAGACCATGTCGCCGGGATGTATCGCCCGGATTGCTTCTTCTGCACTTACCTTGCGGTGCGCCTTAGTCCCCACTTCCCTCTTCTCTCCATACACCTTCTTTGTATATTTTCTTGCGTTTCTTCTCCCAGTGACCGCCGAAAACGGTGGTCTTATACTCGTCGGGAAGCACGATTCCCTGCTGTGTGGCGTATTTTATCATGCGGGTTATCTCTACAACCCTGACGCCGACCTGGTTGGCCATGACCATGCCGCGCTTATCGTCCAGCACGCCGTGCTCCAGGTAGCGCGGCCTCTCGCCCTCGTAGATGGTGCTGGTGACGGCCCAGCCCCTGGCTACGGGGATCATCATGCGCTTCATCAGGTTCTCCATCTGGTCCAGACAGGTATCGAACCCCAGCCCGAAGAAGCCGACGGTGAGGTATCCCGCCACCTTGTTCTTTAGAAGCTGGGTGAATATCGCATAGTAGCGAACTCGCGACCATAGAATCGTCAATGGTGGCGACAGCGTCAGTCCCCATGTCGGCGCGCCGAAGATGTATCCATCGGCCTTAACCAGCTTGTCGTATATGGCATGGGCATCGTCCTTAATCTTGCACGGCTTCTTGTGCTCGATGCACCACTGGCAGTTTTTACACATGGTGATGTTCTTATCGGCCAGCGTGACGAACTCGATCTCGACCTTGCCCAGGTCGCTGCTCATGGCCTCGGCGGCCTTCAGGCTCTCCTTGACGAACGTATCGCAGTTGCCGCCTAATACCGGCGTCGCCGACAGGCCCAGAATCTTTATATCTACTTTACCCATTCTCTCTAATTTCCCCTTTCAATTTGCTCGGCTCACTCGCCAGATTATAGCTAGATTTGCAATCAGTGTCCACCCTTCTGTTCTCCCTGGTCCCTGAGGAAGCGCTCTATATCCTGGAGCAGTTCGTCGCTCGGATGTTCCGGCAGTTGCTCCTCGTTAGCGGTCTGTTCGGCAAGACGCTGGAAATAGTCGATGAGCCCGCTGGCTTCATCCCCGAAGGATTCCTTTAACTGCTTTATTTTATCCTCTATCTGTTTATCGGCGTCTTTGGCCCATTTATCCATATCGGCAAGGTCGATCTCCAGTTCTGAGATCTGGGTCAGCACCTCAAGCACCGCCTTGGAGGACCGCGGGTTGGCGATGTGGGTGGTGTAAACGGGGATCTCTCCCAGAAGGCAGATGCCCTCGATATTCCTGTGCTTGGCCGCCCCTAGTAGCAGGCCGTTCATACCGCTTATGCTCCCCTCTTTCAGTTGATTGATATTATATAGTGCCAGCTCGCTGAGCAGTTCGCTATTAGTCACAGCAGCTGAGACCTTGGGTTTCTTGGTGTGGTGGATATGAGTCGGGGCTGCAGCGAAGGTGTGTACCCGCTTGACATCGAATTTCTCGGCAACATCGAGGACGAAATTTGCCAGTAAGTAGCCGTTGGCGGCAGGCTGGGATTCTCCTGTAAAGATGATCCAGTCCCTGGAGCCTTTGCCCTCTGCGAAGTAGAATTTGTTTTCCGGGAACTGGAATTCTTTGACCACACTGTCTTGAATATAGACGCCGTTCAATTCAAAGAATTCCTCCGGCGAAATGAAGCCAAGTTCCTCGGCTTTCAGCTTCTCAATTAAGTACTTCGCTGCTATTATTGCTACGCCGCCCATGCCGGGCCAGGCCGCAATCAGATAGGGGTTCCTCAGCTTGGGCTCTTTAAAAAATACGATCTCTTCCATCTCTGGCACGTGAATGCTCCATTATGAAAATTCTGATTAAGTGCTAATCAACCCCCTGTTATCCCCCATTCTTGGGGGATTTTTAAAAAAGGATAGGGGACACCCCTAAAACCCCGGCAGGAGAAACCTCCTGCATCTCTTTTTGTCAATGGGGTTAGCTCGATGCTGTTCAACCCCCTGTAATCCCCCAAACTTGGGGGATTTGAATAAATCTGGGGGCACCCCCAGTTCCCCCGGCAGGAGAAACCTCCTGCACCTCTTTTTCAAAGGTTGCTTATTCATTATACGCTATAGCATAGGGAAGTAGCTCGCCCTTATCGCGGCGAAATTCTTTTGCACCTTGTCTCTGCCCTGGATAATCGAACCTAGCTCTGTGCTGTGTCCGGGGAGCACATACTCTATGTCGAGCTCCATCAGGCGTTCTATGCTCTGTTTGAGCTCCTTGCCGTCCCCGCCAAAGTCCGTCCTGCCGACACCACCGTAAAACAGCAGATCGCCGGTTATGATCAGATGTTTTTCAGGCCAGTACAGGGAGATAGAGCCTGGCGTATGGCCCGGCGTATTTATCACGCGGAGCGTAAGCTGCTTTCCCAATTTCAGCTCTCCTTCGACTAAATAGAAGGACGGCTCGAAGAATATTTCCTCTCTGGACTTCTCGGACATATATTCAAATACCGATTCGAGGTATTCCATTTCCTTTTCATGCAGCGTGACCAGCGTCTGATCGGGAATCCCTTCCTTTTTCTTGCTCATCTGCACAAGGGCACGGGTCGCCTGGAAGTGGTCCCAGTGGCCATGTGTGTTTATTATAAGGCCGATATCCTCGGGCTTTATCCCATCCTTGCCCATGCCGGCCAGCAGGCGCTCCAGGCAGCGTTCCTGCATCTCGTTCGTCACGTGGCCGGGATCGATGAGGACGTGTGGACGGTCGCCGCCCAGTACATCGGCAAAGACATAAGTATTGCAGTTATTGCCCTTGCCCTGCCATATATAGTGATGTAGGTTGTCGAATAGCTTCATATTACTTGATTCCGAACCCCCTGTTAGTCCCCCATACGTTGGGGGACTTTAATAAAATCGGGGGACACCCCCGATTTCCCCTGGCAGGAGCTTCTCCTGCATCTCTTTTTCGTCGACGGCATTGGATCGACGTTGGTCAATCCCCTGCCCCCTAAGCTTGGGTGGACTTTGATAAATTTGGGGGACACCCCTAATCCTTCCGCGGAAGGACCGTCAGGAGAAATTCTCCTGAACCTCATACCACCTGTCATTGCCCGACTTGATCGGGCAATCCAGAGAGGATACTTTTTCTGGATCATCCGGTCAAGCCGTATGATGACATTTTATCCAACCCCCTTAATCCCCCGTACTTGGGGGATGTTGGTTAAGAAGTAGGGGATATTCCCAAACTCACTGCAGAGAGGGCAACTGCACCTCTTTGTCAGTACACCAAAGAATAGTATAATTGATATGCATAAAATTCGCCAAGTCGCGAGAGGAGATAATGGGAGAGTTAAAGAGCGCCTTTGAGAGGGCCATGGAGAAGGCTGGCAAGCTGGGCAGCCTTTCCTCAGAGGAGATGAAAAAGCAGGAGGAGCAGAGGCTTAGTACTGTTGGCCGTGCTATTGCGGATAAGTATCTCAATCATGGTCATGCTCAAGTTTTAAAGGACGATATCGAGAAATTCCGTGCTGATGAAAAGGATGTGGTGAGCAGGGGGGCACGGTTGGGGCTGGCGGAGTCGATCAGCTTTGACAAGGGCGTGACGGCGGAGGCGCTCGATCGTGTGGCGGCGGGGTTGCTGACGCTGGCAACTGGCAATAAAGGTGTGATTGAAGAACTGATCAGTAAGGTGAGAGGCCTCCTGGAGGAGTTGGAGGTAGAACTGGATCGGACATACAGTAACGAATTCGGGCGTATCGAGAGTGACAAACGTGGGCTTCTGCATGAGCTGGGGATATCGGGAAGTGCCATCGCAGGGATCAATGTCGAGGGAAGCTCTGCCTGGGAACAAATTGAGAACGACCTGCGTTTGCAATACAACGCAAAGCTGGAGCTGCTCAGGCGGGAGCTGTCGCAGGCAGTCGTATAACTGTATCGTGGGATTGTCGCGCGGGCGTTGACAATGAAGAACGGCCTGACTTAAGATGCAACAGGTTTGTGTTTAAAAATATATTGAGGAGAGTTGATTTATGGTAATGGCACTGGATGGCATCAAGATCATAGACCTGACCCGCTTGGGGCCAGGTCCTTTCTGCACTATGCTGCTGGCCGATATGGGCGCCGATGTGATAAAGATCGAGGCCGCCGGCGGACGCGCCTCCATGACCATCCAGACCATGGAGGATGTTACCGCGGAGCGCCGTCGTGTTTTCAATCCTGAAGGGCGCAACAAGCGCGCCATCGGTCTCAACCTGAAGACGGACGAGGCCAAGCAGGTGCTCTACAAGCTGGTCAAAGACGCTGACGTCGTTGTCGAAGAGTTCCGCCCCGGCGTGCTGCAGAGGCTCGGCTGCGACTACGATACGCTGAGTAAGATCAACCCCCGCATAATCCTCTGTTCCATCACGGGGTTCGGGCAGGACGGCCCCTACGCCCAGCTTCCCGGCCATGACCTGAACTACATTTCGATAGGAGGCGCGCAGGGCATGATCGGCCCGCGCAACGGACCGCCGGTGATGACCTTGAACCTTATCGGCGATTACTCCGGCGGCAGCTTTCAGGCGGCGCTCGGTATCTGCATGGCGCTGATCGCACGCGAGCGCATCGGCAAGGGGCAGCATGTCGATATCTCCATGACTGACGGCGTAGTTTCCCTGATGCACGGCGAGGCGGCCGGTTACTTCGATACAGGTCGTGTCCCCACGCGTGGCGACATGCTGGTCATCGGTGGCGCCCCGTTCTACGGCGTCTATGAGACCAAGGACGGCAAGTACATCACGATAGGCGCGCTGGAGCCCTGGTTCTGGTCCAACCTCTGCGAGCTCATCGACCGCAAAGACCTGCTGGCGTCCGAATGGGACTGGAACAAGTGGACGCAGATGACTGAGGAGTTCAAGGTGATATTCAAGACCAAGACACAGAAAGAATGGATCGAGCTGCTCAGGACGAAGGATGTCTGCGTGGCCCCTGTATATACGCTTGATGAGACCTTCAAAGACCCGCAGATCCTCCACCGCAAGATGGTCATCGAGATGGACCATCCCAAGCTGGGCAAGGTGAAGCAGGTGGGCATCGGCATCAAGATGTCGGACACGCCGGGCAAGGTGAGGAGTCTTGCGCCCAAGCCCGGTGAGCATACGGATAAGATATTGAAGGATCTGGGATATTCCAAGGCGGATATCACTAAGCTGCGCGGGTCGGGCGCTGTAGCCTAGCTTTAACGTGACAGTTCGCTGAGCGCCAGAGCCACCGCACCCAGGGGCCCGGCATCGTAGCCCAGCGATGAAATCTCAACGCGGGCCGCCTTCGCTGAAAGCTCGAAGGCGCGCTCGCGTACTGTTTTTCTGGCCGGGTTCAGCAGCATATCCCCCATCCTGGAAACCCCGCCCCCGATGACGACGAGCTGGGGATTAAAGATATTGACCAGGTTGGCTAGCCCCACTCCGAGGTAGTAGCCGAGCTGCTCGATGAGTTCTTTGGCCAGCCTGTCGCCGTCCTGCGCCGCCAGATAAATGCCCTTAGCTGTGATTTTATTGCCGCTTTCCTTTGCGTACTTGGGGATTGATGTTTTAACGCCTTCCGCTATCTTCGCTGTGGCCTCGCGCTCAAGCGCCGTGCCGGAGGCCAGCGCCTCCCAGCAGCCTTTATTGCCGCATCCGCACAGCGGGCCGTTGATATCGATAATCATATGCCCTATCTCGCCGGCACTGCCGCAGATTCCCCTGTATATCTGGCCGTTCATTATGATTCCCCCGCCGATGCCGGTGCCTACGCTCACGTAAACAACGTGGTCGCATCCTACTGCAATGCCAAATATATGTTCCGCCAGGGCAGCTACGGTGGCGTCATTGTCTACAAAGGTTTTTACACCAAGCTCGCGTTCGAGGATGTCCTTCAGTTTGATGTTGCGCCATCCCGGCAGATTGGGGGAGAATGTGATTAAACCGGTTTTCACATCGATGATGCCGGCGGCGCCTATTCCTACCGCTGCGAGTTTGTAATTGGAGGAGACCGCCTTTATGGCATCAACGATGCGTTTGATGACAGCGTTCGGGCCTTCGCCGGCGCGGGTCTCTTTGAGCTCGCGTTTCTTGATGTTGCCGCAGCTGTCCGAGAGGACGGCATCTATCTTGGTGCCCCCCAGGTCCACTCCGACGATGAGCTTGTCTTTCATGATACCGCTAAGGATAAAACATAATCGTTGCCAGGTCAATCGAAGGTAAAAGTCGGTAGTGGGTAGTAAGTAGTGAGTAGGGATGTGTCGTGACATGTCCTCTCTGGATTCCGACTTTCACCGGAATGACGGGTTGGGTGGTAAAGAGGTGTCCTTCCGCAGAAGGACCGGGGGAACTGGGGGTGTCCCCCAGAGTAACAAGCTCCCCCAAGACTGGGGGATAGGGGGTTGATAAGTCTTAATCAGCGATAGATGTATCTATCCCTTTAGTTTGTCGCGGTAATGGCTGCGGAACTTGGAGAGCTTCGGATTGATAACGACGCGGCAGTACGGCTGTCCGCTATTGTGTTCGTAGTAATCCTGATGATAGTCCTCGGCTGGATAGAATTTATCGAAGGGCACGACCGCGGTTACGATCGGACTGTTCCATGTCTTCGATGATTCAAGCCCTCTAATCGTCTGCTCTGCAACCGCTCTCTGCTCGTCGCTGTGATAGAAGATCGCCGAGCGGTACTGTGTACCGACATCATTGCCCTGCCGGTTCAATGTCGTTGGATCATGTATGGAAAAGAATACGTCGAGGATTTCTTTATACGAAATAACCTTGGGATTGAATGTAACCTGGACCGCCTCGGCATGCCCCGTCCTGCCAGAACACACCTGCTCATAGGTCGGGTTCGGCACCGTGCCGCCGCTGTAGCCGGACAGGACGCGCTCGACGCCTTTCAGTTCTTTGAACACGGCCTCGAGACACCAGAAGCAGCCGCCGGCGATGGTGGCTGTCTCCTTTGTCTCAGCTGTGGGTTTATGGCTGCCGATATCGGTCTCCTACTTCAAATTGTAGACGAAGTTGACCGCCTCCTCCCGCTCCTTCCAGCCTTTCTTGCGGTAGAACGAGCGCTGGTATGACTCGCGTTTCCTGCTGTTGATCAAAAGCAATCTGGAGCAACCCCTTTCTCGAGCTTCGCTCTCTACTGCCTTGAGCAGCTTGGTTCCGACACCATTACCGCGACACGCTTCGTCGATGAAAAGCTCCGAGAGGTAGCCTTCCGGCCCGTCGAGGAAGAGATAGGGCAGCCAGTGAGCCGACACATAGCCCACGAGCGCGCCGTCGGCGTTTTCCGCCACGTAGATGGAGTGGCTTTTATCGGCGTTGCACAGCTTGATCTCTCTGGCAATGTTTTCGGCTGTGCTGTTGTGCGGCGACGGCGTGGTATAGACGGCCCATGCGGCGCTCTTCAGTATTTCGGCGATTGCGGGTGCGTCCTTAACGTTGGCCTTTCTTATTTTAATGCTCATAGCTTATATCCGATCTTCCTCAGGAATTCCTTGCGTTTCGACAAATCCTCGCCGGTCTCTGCCTTTTTAGCGCTGTACCCGTCGATGACGCCGAGTATGCCGCGCCCCTGCTCGCTCTCGGCCACGACCACTTGGGTCGGGTTAGCGCTGGCGCAGAAGATGTGGCAGACCTCCGGCACCATTTTCACGGTGTTCAGTACGTTAAGTGGGAAGTAGCCTGATCCCAAGAATATAATGAAGGAGTGCCCGGCGCCCAATAACAGGGCGTTTTTCTTTGCCATTTTTATCAGGTCCTTGTCGGTGCCCGATGCCCGCACCAGCGTGGGGCCGCTGGCCTCGCAGAACGCCAGCCCGAACTTGATGCCCGGCACGGCCTGGACCAGCGCCTCGTGAATGTCTTCGACGCTTTTGATGAAATGCGTCTGCCCCAGGATGAAGTTCATGTCTTCCGGCTTATCGATTTGAACAAGCTTAAGCTCCATATAACACCTCTCTGAAATGTGCTAGATTAACTGTTGCCGTCCCAGCCGGCGAGCCGTGCCCAGAGCCACCAGGCCGCATATGCCTTGAGGTTGGCGTTCAAGGGCTGGCTGTGGGCTGAGGAGCAGTCATACCAGTCTACGCCCTCTTCATGTGAGTCCTGCCATTCGATGGCCCAGTTGCCGCCGTCGTAGTCGCAGCTGTCTGTGACGTACTTATCGCCGAAGTAGCTGCCGTCGGGGTCGTAGCTTTCAATGTCTTCGAAGTCGTAGAGTATCTTATTATTCGCCGCGCAGTAATCTCTGATCTGCTGGTTTCTGACGTGCAGGTTGCCAGATAGCCCCGTGCCGTCGGTGTGTCCCGTCATGTATACAAATCGAATGTCAGGATAGTCTTGTTCCAATCCGCTCATGAGGTCGAGGTAGTTGACTATGTCGTCGAAGGTAGAATCGCTCACCTGTCCGCACCAGGACCACATGACCACGTTCGCCGATGGGTGGGAGTCCAGATATTCCCTGGTCGTCGACTCCCACGCCGTGAAGTCCGGGTCCCCCAGGTCGCTGGCCTCACCCAGACCGCCGTCCTTGAGCTGCAAGGCGCCGCCCGAGCCGTCTTCGTTCCATGCGTACATCTCGCCGGCGAAATCCACGAGACCCGACATTCCGTCGGTTACCTGGCTTCCGTGCGAGGTGTGGCCGTAGGCGATATGCAGGTCGCTTTTAGCTTTCTCTATCCACTCTTGCGGTATCTCGCCAATGTCGGTGCATCTGTGGTCGATAATTATTGCTCCTGCCGATGGTGTGCTGGTCGGTGTGCTTGTCTGCATGGTTGCGGTCGGTGTCGCTGCATGATTTTCATTCTGGCTTTCGTTTTTGCAGGCAGCAACAGAGGCTATGCTTACCATAACGATTATCAGAGCGTTAATACATAAAATGTTTTTCATATAAAATATCTTAATAGCGATACTGCCGTCGATTCACTACGGTCGATCGGGAATCGTATCAGGACGGTGAGCTAAGCCCACCCTACGGCTGGGTTTTCTGTTGCTGGCTTTTCAGCTTGCCTTCCGCTTCCAGCTTTTTGTACCCCTGCCATGATGGGCACCAGCTCCCGTGGAAACGAGAATCCATAATCTTGTAAAGCCTGCCGTCCTTATTTTCCCTGGCATGGTTGCATAAATGGCAGTGCTCGCAAACGCGGCCGAAAACCTTATGAACAGTCTTCATGATCTTTACTCCCTCTCATTCAGGTCGCTGTGATTATGTGAGGTTATATCATTGCAGAATCCAAGTCAAGATGTCGCAAGAAGTGCAGGCTCTTGAGTCTGCGGGTGCTAGTCCTCATCCTTTGACTCCTCGTCACCAAGCAGCGCTTTGAGGTTCTCGAAAGGCTTGTATGTAGAGCGTGACTGCCTGTCGTCCCCGGTTGGCAGAGCGACATACCCGTGGCTTTGCAGCATCCTGGTGTGCTCGTTATCATGGCAGTAGATGCAGAGCAGTTCCCAGTTGCTTCCGTCGGGGGGATTGTTTTCATGGTTGTTATCCTTGTGATGGACCGTAAGCTCCTTAAGCCGCTTGCCTGAGAACTCGCGGCCGCAATGCGAGCAGATGGGCGGGAATATCTTGAGGGCCTGGCCGCGGTAGCTCTTATCCCGCTGCTCCTGCTCTCGCCGGGCCTGAGCGATTAGCTTGTTCATTTTGTCGGAATCGTTTTTATTGGGTGACATGTGTTGTCTTATACGTGGGACTTATGAAAATTCTATGTCCCCACCTCTCGCTGCGACCTTTTTACAGCCTTGATGAGATCCTCGTCTTTTATCCTGACAGGCGGTTTGTGTGTGTCTTTCTTGGCTTCCTGTTCCACCTCTGCCTCATGATTGTCCTTCATTTCGTGGAGCGCCTTGACGGTATAAATATCTGCGTTTTCGTCGATGACTTTGTGATGCTCTTTACATAGAAGAATTGCGTTGTAGTAGGACGTCCGCTCCGGGAAAGCATCGACGTATCTTGGAGCCTTTTCCGTTTCTCCGACTATGTGGCATTCCTCACCTAGGGCGGTGAGCTTGCCGCTAACATATTTAAGGAGCTCAACGTTGCACTTTTTGCCCCTGTAATTGTAAGAGCAGCGATTACCGGCCCTTGACCAGAGAAATTTTCTATCGCGATCTGACATGTTCATAGTTTTTCCTTTGATAAAGTTTTATCCAAACCCCCTGTTAGTCCCCCATACTTTGGGGGACAGAAGAGAATTAGGGGACACCCCTAAAACCCCGACAGGAGAGATTTCTCTCCTGTACCTCTTTCTTAAGCACCCTCTCCCTCCGCAGTGGGAGAGGGCTAGGGTGAGGGCGAGGCAACCTCGCCACTACATCTTACTGACTACTGACTACTAACTACCTCACCTTTTGAATATTACATTGCGTCTTGCTGGCTCAGGTCGGTGGCGCGCTGGATCTGGGCAGCCAACTCCGGCGGAAGCCCCTTGATGTCCACGCTCAGGAAGCCGCGTATAATGGTGGAGACCGCCTGATCGCGGCTGAGGCCGCGTGACATGAGATATTCTATCTCCTCCTCGGCGATCTTGCCCACGGCAGCCTCGTGAGACAGGTCAACGCCGGCTACCGTACCTTCAAGCTCGGGTATAGCATGGATAGTTCCTGTTTCGTTTAGAATGAGCCCTCGACACTCCAGATGCCCTTTGCAGTCGGCCACCTGGCCGGAGAGGAAACCGCGTGCGATTATGGTGCCTCCGGTGGTGATGGTACGGGCCACGAGCTCAGCCCTCGTTTTCTCGGCCTGAAGCAGCACACGCGATCCGACATCAAGATGGCTGCCCGGGCTGGCGACCAGCACGCTGTTGAATCGCACAAGTGCGTTCTTGCCCACGCAGCGGGCGGTGGGGTACATCTGCAGGGTGCGTACCGGCTTGAGGCAGATGTAGTTGCTCAAAAAAACGGCGTCTTCCTCAAGCAGCACGCCGGTGCGGGGGCGCACCGCCATCTTGGGCGCCCAGTTGTGTATCATGGTGAAGCTCAGCTTACCGCCTTTTTTAACGTAGAACTCGGAGAGACCTATGTGCAGGCCCTCGTCCTCGATGGGCGCGACGGTGCATCCGGTGATGATGTTGAGCTCGGCACCCTCTTCCACAATGACCAGATTATGGACGTTCTGCGCCAGACCGTGCTTGGCGATGTAGAGGCATGACTGCACGGGGTAAGTAGCCTTCACTCCTGCCGCAACGCGGAAGAAATATCCCTTGAAGGGGTGGGTGTTCGAATACTGTGTGAACTTGTCCGCCTCTGGATTTACCAGCTTGAACCAGTAGTCCTTGAGCCAGGGGTACTTCTCCAGAGCCATTGGCGTACCCATAACCTCGACCCCCTCCTGCACCGCCTTGGTGTGGATCACAGATTGGTCGACTTGAATGTAAGTGCCGGCCCGCGTAGTAGTGTCACCAACCACTACTCCTACATCCCCCATGCGCTTTTTGGCTGCCGGCGAAAGGGTGGTGGGGTCCTTTTGATACGGGTGATCCTCAGCTTCCTGAACGTAGCTGTTCAGATCGACATCGGTCACAGACGGTGCAGGCGGCACCGGCGCCTGTGTTACTTCTTTATCGCTTTTGTGGTTTTTCGTTACTTTTGACATGCTGCACACCCCTCATAGCCGTTTGCTTTTATACTATTGAGAATCTCACGCGGGGTGCCGCGGCACCAAATCCCGCCGTTGAGCAGGATGCACGCCCTATCGGCCTCGACGTAATCGAGTATGTGGCCGGTGTGTGTGATGATCAAGCCTGAGCTTGTCCTGCTGCGTATCTTATCTTTGTGCAATAGCTCGTTTATCATTTGCCCGACAAGGACGATATTTACCAAGTCGACCCCGGAGTCGGGTTCATCGAGGAGCACCAAGTCGGGGTCCTGCGCCAGCAACTGCAGCAGTTCCGACCTCTTGACCTCGCCGCCGGAGAATCCATAGTTCACATCGCGGTCGAGGAAATCGGTCATGTTGGATTTTTTTGCCAGTTCCTCCAAGGACGGGCATTCCTTCTTCTCGCCGATGCAGGCCTTTACCATGTCGCGCATCTTGACGCCGCGAACAACCGGCGGGCGCTGGAACAGGATGCCGATGCCCTTCTTCGAGCGTTCGTCTACCGGCATATGTGTGATATCCTCCCCTTTATAGAGGATACGGCCGCTGGTTACCTGGTATCGCGGGAAGCCCATCAGCGCCATAAGCAGCGTGGTTTTTCCGCTGCCGTTAGGCCCGAAGAGCACCAGCGTTTCACCGATATCTACGGTAAAGCTAATGTCTTTAATTATCTCTTTGTCGCCCACTTTTACACTGAGATTTTCGACCTCTAGCATGGTGCACCTCCGAAGGCCATTATTTTATACCGTCCGCAGAATGAATACAATGATTTTTATCATATTATAGCCGATAGGAGGTGTGGGCGAATATACTATATAATATCGGTATTGACAGATTTATTTGATTGTTATGACTGAGAAGAACAAAGAAACAAGGAGGGTTTACCTGGACTACGCAGCCATCCGATTACATTCTGGATGTCCTCCCCATATAGTCAAGAAGCTGCGCAAGGCATCGCATCGATAAGAGGAATATTTTAAGTTGAGGATTATGAAAGAGATGAATGAACTACCTGCAATCGGCAAGATATCCCCCGAGATTTTCAGCGAGCTTATATTCCCGCGCCTGGGGGCTAAAAGCGATAAGGTTCTGGTGGGGCCCCAGCACGGCGTCGACGTCGGTATCGTGGAGATCGGAAATAAGGCGGTGTCGCTGACCACAGACCCGGTGTTCATCGTCCCCGAATACGGCTGGGAGAGGGCCGCGTGGTTTGCCATTCACATCCTGGCTTCCGACTCGGTGACCAGCGGGCTCAAGCCCGCATATCTGTCTATCGACCTGAACCTGCCTATGGAGATGACCAAGGAACAGCTTGTGATAATGTGGGATACCATGCACCGCGAGTGCAAGAAGCTGGGGATCACGGTCATCACCGGCCATACCGCCAGATACGAAAACTGTCATTATCCTATGGTCGGCGGGGCTACTGTTATCGGTATCGGGGGGAAGGACGAATACGTCACACCGAAACTGGCCAGCGCCGGGGATAAGATAATAATCACCAAAGGTCCGGCTATCGAGGCCACAGGTATTTTTGCCGCGATGTTCCCGAAGCTTATCGAGAAGGAGTTTGGCCGCGCCTTCAGCAAGAAAGCGGAGCAGATATTTTACAAGATGTCGGCGGTGGAGGATGCGTTAGCCGCGATAAGCGTTGGTGTGAGGGACAACGGCGTGACCGCAATGCACGATGCTACGGAGTGCGGCATATGGGGCGGCCTGCACGAGTTTGCCCAGGCTGCCGGGCTGGGGGTCAGGGTGGAGAAGGAATCGATCGTGGTCGAGCCGTGCGTCAGTGAGATCTGCTCTTATTTCGGCATCGATCCATACGCCTCGATAAGCGAGGGGACGCTCATCGCCGCCTGCAAGGAGCACAAGGCACAGGATGTCGTAAAGGCTTTGGCGCGAAAGGGAATCAGGTCCTCGATCGTAGGCGAACTCATGAAGCCGGATAAAGGTATGGTTCTGGTGGAGAAAGGGAAAGAAAGGAAGCTTAAGCATCCCATCGTCGATCCCTTCTGGAAGGCCTTCTACGGCGCGCTTGAGAAATACGGTAATAAAGGTTAATCATGTCGAGAGTAGTAGTGGGAATGAGCGGCGGGGTGGATTCGTCGGTCGCTGCCGCATTGCTTAAAGAGAAGGGGCATGAGGTCGTCGGGATGACGATCCGTGTGAAGCCTGCGGATGATGCGAGCGACGATATCCAGGTGGCAAGGAGGGTCGCGGAGAAGCTGGGGATAGCGCATCACACGGTTGATTGCAGGGAAGTGTTTTCTCGGAAGGTCGTCGATCACTTCTGCAGTGAATACAGCTGGGGCCGGACGCCGAATCCGTGCGTCAGGTGCAACGAGCATGTGAAGTTCGATGCCCTGCTGAAGAAGGCTCGGGAACTGGGTGCGGAATTCATAGCCACCGGCCATTATGCCCGCATTGAAAGAGTCGGAGGATCGGGAAGGTATCAGCTGAAAAAGGGGAGCGACAGCGGCAAGGACCAGTCGTATTTTCTTTATTTTTTTCAGCAGGATGTCATGGGGCGCATCTTGCTGCCATTGGGGGAGATGAAGAAGGAGGATGTTCGCGATATAGCCAGGTCGCTCGGCTTTGCCTCTGCTGACAGGGAAGAGAGCCATGACGTGTGTTTTGTGGCGAAGGGGAATTATCGCGGATTCGTCGGGGCGCGCATGCCTCAGGCCAGCGAACCGGGCCCCATACTTGACAGGCAGGGAAATGTACTGGGTCAACATCGCGGCATATTGTCTTATACCGTAGGACAGCGCAAGGGCTTGAGGTTATCATATGATGAGCCGCAGTACGTTCTGGCTATAGATACGGGCCGCAATGCTATAATCGTCGGCTGTAAGGCTGATGTTTATGGAGACGAACTTATAGCCTCCGGCCTCCATTGGATAGAATTCGATGCCCTGGAGCAGCCGATCGAGGTCAAAGCTAAGATACGCTATCGCCACCGGGAGGCGGATGCGCTCGTGACGCCGCTGGTGAGAGGTGAGGCGCATGTTAAGTTTGTGCAGCCTCAGATGGCGATAACGCCGGGGCAGGCGGTCGTTTTTTACAGAGGTTCCGTTGTCGTGGGCGGCGGGACGATAGAGAGGGTCGGCGGTATATAGAGGAGTGTCACCCTCATCTAGCCTCTCCCCTTAAGGGAGAGGGATTCATAGGAGAGGTGTCCTTCCGCGGAAGGACCGGGGGAACAGGGGGTGTCCCCCGTCCCTCTAATCTTCCCCCAAGATTGGGGGATTAAGGGGGTTGACCTTGATACTATGCTACATATGGTCTAAAATGGTAGCCTAACTTTGCATGGAAGGTTTGAAAAATGAAGCGCATTGCTAAAAATGTCACTGAGCTAGTAGGGAATACGCCTCTGGTCAAGCTGTGGCTCGCGGAATGGGATATGAAGGCGGAGATAGTAGCCAAGGTGGAATCGTTCAATCCGCTTTCCAGCGTCAAGGACAGGATTGCCAAGGCCATGATCGAGGCCGGTGAGCGCGATGGTTTGATAACGAAAGGCACTACTATCGTCGAGCCAACCAGCGGGAATACAGGGATTGCCCTGGCAGCCATTTGTGCCGCTAAAGGTTACAAGCTGATAATTGTCATGCCTGATACTATGTCGCGCGAGCGCCGCAGGCTGCTGCAGGCTCTGGGCGCCAAGCTGGTGCTGACGCCAGGTGAGCAGGGCATGAGCGGCGCAATTGCCGAGGCGGAGAGGATCGCCGGAAGCACCCCGAACTGTTTCATGCCGAACCAGTTCACTAACCCGGCCAACCCGCAGATACACCGCGAAACGACCGCCGAGGAGATCTGGCGGGATACGGACGGAGAGGTCGATATCATTGTCGCCGGCGTGGGAACGGGGGGAACGATCACCGGCATCGCCGAGGTATTGAAACAGCGCAAGGAGCACCTTAAGGCAATCGCGGTGGAGCCGGCCAGTTCGCCTGTGCTCAGCGGCGGGGTTGCCGGCAGGCATGCAATTCAGGGCATCGGCGCCGGTTTCGTGCCTGCTGTGCTGAATCGCAACATTATCGACGAGGTCATTACGGTAAAAGATGAGGATGCAATAGATATGGCGCGCCGCATGGCCCGGGAGGAGGGCATACTGGCGGGCATATCATCGGGCGCGGCGGCATGGGCCGCATTACAGGTGGCGAAGAGGACGAAAAACAAGGGCAAGCTCATAGTGGTGATACTGCCTGATTGCGGGGAACGCTATCTGAGCACCGCACTGTATAAAGTTGATGAGGTTGAAAAACGTGTTTAGGTTATTAAGGGAAGATCTGCAAACCGTATTTAAAAAAGATCCGGCGGCAAGGAGCACGCTTGAGGTTCTTTTCTGCTATCCCGGTCTGCATGCAATATGGAACCACCGCGTAGCGCACTTCCTATGGAAGCATAAGATACGGCTGCTCGGTCGCATAATGTCGCATGCCGCCCGTTTCGTTACGGGCGTGGAGATACATCCTGGGGCTACCATTGGCAGAAGGTTCTTCATAGACCACGGCATGGGGGTGGTTATTGGGGAGACATCCGAGATTGGCGACGACGTGTTGCTATATCAGGGGGTGGTACTTGGTGGCACTACCCATGAGAAGAAGAAACGCCATCCCACCATCGGGAACAATGTGGTCATCGGCGCCGGTGCTATATTGCTGGGCGATATAGTTATAGGGGATGAGGCCAGGGTCGGGGCCGGCTCGGTGGTAGTGACATCGCTTGAGCCCAAGACGACCGCAGTCGGCGTCCCCGCACGTGTGGTCCGGAGGGGGCGTCCGGAGGAAGCCCTGGAACACGACAGGGAGGCGATAAAGGCAATGCTTGCGGAGCAGGAAGGCATGATAGACAGGCTGAGCCGCATCGAGGAGAAGTTGAATATTAAAACCGAGAATAATGGCAAGGGCAAGACGGGTGCCGATGACAAGATGGTACGCGGATAACAGAGGAACCCCTAGGGTAGAGGTGCAGGATTCTTCCTGCCGGGGTCTCAGGGGTGCCCCCTATTTCTTATAAATTCCCCATGATTGGGGGATTAAGGGGGTTGATTCGATGTTAATGAGAGCCTCCCTAAGGAGTGAGAGATGGGCAAGACTATAGCAGAGATCAACGAAAAAATTAAAAAGGGTCAGGCGGTCGTGGTCAACGCTGAGGAGATCATCGATCTGGTAGCCAAGAAGGGGACAGAGAAGGCCGCCCGTGAGGTGGACGTAGTTACCACTGGCACCTTCGGCCCGATGTGCAGCTCCAGCGCTTATTTCAATCTGGGGCATACCAAGCCCAGGATGAAGCTCGGCGGCGGCAGGGTGTATCTGAATGATGTCCCGGCTTATACCGGGGTCGCAGCAGTAGATATTATACTCGGTGCTACCGCCATGCCCGACGATGACCCGCGCAACCGCGTGTACCCCGGGGCGTTCAACTACGGCGGCGGCCATGTCATTGAGGCGCTGGTGGCGGGTAAGGATGTGAGGCTCGTAGCTACTGCCTACGGCACCGACTGCTACCCGCGCAAGAAGCTGGAGAGCTGGGTCAAGCTCAAGGATATGAACGAGGCCGTTCTCTTCAATCTGAGGAACGCCTACCAGAACTATAACGTGGCGGTGAACCTGTCGGATAAGACGATTTACACGTATCTGGGCGTGCTGAAGCCGAACCTAGGCAATGCCAACTACTGCTCAGCGGGGCAGCTTTCGCCTCTGCTCAACGATCCGTTCTACAAGACCATCGGCGTCGGAACTCGAATATTCCTGGGCGGTGGCGTCGGCTACGTGGCATGGCATGGCACGCAGCACAGCCCGAAGGCGCTCAGGGGGGATAACGGTGTGCCGAAGCGGGGGGCGGGGACGCTGGCGGTCATCGGCGACCTCAAGGGCATGAACCCGAGATGGCTCGTGGGCACCAGCATGCTGGGCTATGGCCCGACGCTGACCGTGGGCATAGGCGTGCCGATACCGATATTGAACGAGGAGATACTGCGCTATACGGCGGTGAAGGACGATGATATATACGCCCCGATTGTGGACTACAGCGAGGCCTATCCGCAACGGAAGCCTGATATCGTCGGCGAGGTCAGCTATGGGCAGCTTAAGAGCGGCATCATCGTAGTTCAGAATAAGAAGGTGCCTACCGCGTCGCTTTCCAGCTATCCCCGGGCGCTGGAGATCGCGAACACTCTTAAAGAGTGGATTGTGAAAGGGAAGTTCTTTCTCTCGGAAGCGGTGGCTCCTTTGCCCGGCGCCGAGTCCGGTGTCACAGTGAAACCGTTCAACGAGCGTCCGATACAGGAGTAGAAGGTATACGCGGTTCGTCTGTCGAGATTAAACGGGTCGTTTGGGCCCGATGTGAGGTTGAGATATGGCTATTAAGAAGAGAGTGGTGCTGCATTTCCCCACTAGGCTGGTGGATCAGCCGATAATCTATAAGCTGGTCAAGGATTATGACCTTGTGCTGAATGTGCTTAAGGCTTCGATCATGCCCAACGAGGAAGGCCGCATGGTGCTGGAGCTGTCCGGCACGCGGGATAACTATGATAATGGCATAAAGTTTCTTCAGACTACAGGGGTGAAAATACAGTCGCTGGGCCAGGATATCATACGTAACGACGAGCGCTGCACCCACTGCGGCGCCTGCGTAGCCGTATGTCCCAGCGGCGCACTGGCCGTTGATCATAAAAACAGGATGGTCAAGTTCGATTCAGCCGAGTGCACCGCCTGCGAGCTCTGCGTTCTGGCCTGCCCGCCCCGGGCTATGGAGGTTTACCTGTAGTGGGGCAGCTGCGTACATACCGCAACTGGGTGAAGGACTCGGACCTGGTCTCGTTCCGTGCCGTGGTCAAGGAGACCGACCTCCAGGTGCGGGCGATAGGTGATTTCAGGGGAGAGGCGCTGGTGGAGATAAAAAGGTGTCGTGCTGTTCTGGAGCATTACATAGAACAGCATCTGGAATTCCTTGTGGCGCTGGAACCTGTTGACATCTCGGAGGATGCTCCGCCCATCGTTGTCAAGATGGCCTGGGCCGCCAGAAAGGCCGGCGTCGGCCCTATGGCCGCTGTTGCCGGAGCCATCGCTGAGGATGTAGGCCGCGCGCTTATGAAGCGCTCCGCGGAGGTCATCGTGGAAAACGGAGGCGATATCTTCATCAACACTAAGAAAACCAGAAAGGTTGGCATGTTCGCCGGCAACAGCCCGTTCACCGGCAAGCTGGCTATAGAGATAGCTCCGGAGGACAGCCCGCTGGGCATCTGTACCTCCTCCGGCACCGTGGGGCACTCGCTGAACTTCGGGCTGGCCGATGCTGTTGCTGTACTCTCGTCATCTACAGCGCTTGCCGATGCCGCCGCTACAGCTGTCTCCAATATAGTTCAGACGGCGGATGACATCCCGGCCGCGATAAAACTGGCTCAGTCGATCGATGGCGTTGCTGGCGTAGTCATCATAATCGGCGACAAGCTCGGCGTGTGGGGTCAGGTAAAACTCTCGGAGGTAGATGGACATGGCGGATGAGAAACATGTTGTCGTACTCATTACCGCGGAGACGCTGGGACAGGGTCGTGAGATAGCCGATGCACTTGTCGGCGAGAAGCTGGCGGCCTGCGTCAACCTAATGCCTAGAATACATTCCAAGTTCTGGTGGCAGGGCAAGATCGATTCTGCCAATGAGTCGCTCCTCATCGTCAAAACGAGGGAAGCCCTGCTGGACAAAGTTATCAATCTGGTCAAGAGCAAACACAGCTATACTGTTCCGGAGATAATCGCGCTGCCTATCGTCGGCGGCAACAAGGATTACCTTGACTGGATCGATGACGTGACCGGGGCCTGATCCCCTGATAAATCTGCCTACTCCGCCCTCTTGCGGAACATCGTAGTGGCGAAGGCAACAGTCACAACTGCTATACCGCACAGCACTGCCAGGGAGCGCCACAGGTCGCTCCACACATACCCATTCAAGATCAGGTCGCGCACGCCTACTATAGTGTAGTCTATAGGATTGAAATGCCTCACCGTATTGAGCCAATTTGGTAGCAGTTCGCTCGGCATCATCATCGTCGAAAGGAACATCAGCGGCATGGTAAAGAGGTTGACAACCGCCATCAGGTTCTCCTGCCTTTTAAGCAGGAGCGCCATCCCCTCGGAGAAGGCGGAGATGCCCAGCCCCAGCAGACCGATGAGCAGAAGGGCCAGCAGCGCCCCGCCGGCGCCGGTCTTTATATGTACCCCCATGATTACTGCGATGACTAGGATGATGGCGGCCTGAGCCAGAAGCACCACCACCGTGGCGATGACTCGTCCCAGTATAATGGAGACGCGTGTCACCGGCGTGGCCAGCATCTTGGACAATATGCCCGTATCCATAGCTATTATCATGCCCATGCCGGAGAAAGCTGCGCTGAACAGCCCCGTCATCACAAGTATGCCCGGGGTGAAGAACTGGAGGTAGCTGGTGCCCCCGGCGAACATGCTGCTGCCCACAGCCTTAAAAATCTGAGGGAACAGTAGCAGGAATAGTATGGGTTGGGACAGGCTCATGAATATGAACACCGGCATGCGGATGCGCGCCCTCAGACTGCTCAGGGTTATATACCAGGTATCGGTCAGAGCGTTCATCTTCGCCTCCTGTTGCCCATGCGACGTATTTGAGTCAGGGTGGTACGTGTGCCCTCCTGAGCGCGTATGGTGCGGCCGGTGTATTTCAGGAACACGTCGTCCAGCGACGGCCGTGACATGGATATCGTCTTGACCGCAATGCCCTCGCTTGTCATAAGTGACATTATGCTGGGGATGGCCGACTCGCCGTTGTTCACATACACTGCCAGCTCGCCGTCCGTCGGCTTTGTCCCGATCACGAAAGGCTTGCCCGTCAGGATGGCCTCGGTGCGGCTGATGAATTCTTTGCAAGCCTCGTCCTTGTCCTCGCATGGGGAGAGCGTCACCACATCGCCGCCTATGGAGCGCTTAAGCTCATCGGCAGTGCCTGTGGTGATTATCTTGCCCAGGTCTATGATGGCGATGCGGTTGGCCAGCCGGTCGGCCTCCTCCATGTAGTGCGTGGTCAGGAATATGGTCATGTTTAAGGTCGTTACCAGTTTACGGATATACTCCCAGACGTGGGCCCTGGTCTGGGGGTCGAGCCCCGTAGTCGGCTCATCCAGGAACAGTATCTGAGGGCGGTGGATGAGCCCCATAGCCAAATCCAGCCGCTTGCGCATGCCCCCCGAATAGGTGGAGACCATCTTGTTCTCATAGCCGGTCAGCCCCACTATATCTAATATCTTCTTCACGCGCCGTTTGATAGTATCGTTATCCAGCCGGTAGAAATGGCCGTAGAGCGTCAGGTTCTCGCGTGCGGTGGCGAACTCGTCCACCCCAACGTCCTGCGCGGTGTATCCGATGCGCTTGCGCACCTCGGCCGGGTGCTTGGCCACATCGAATCCGGCCACCATGGCCCTTCCCGAGGTGGGTGGGATAAGGGTGTTCAGCATCTTGATGGTGGTGGTCTTGCCGGCGCCGTTGGGGCCGAGGAAGGCGAATATCTCCCCGGATTTAACCTCAAAATCGATGCCGTCAACCGCCCTCGTATTGCCGGGGTAAATCTTGGTCAACTTGCGTGTCTTGATAACGCTTTTATCTCCCGTCATATCGTCTGCTCCTGTTTCAGCTAAGATTGGCCTCGAAACCGGGTTCTAAGCCTATCGCATGTCCGCTGTAATTACTTCCACATTGGAAACACAATCGCAAAAGATCACTGCTCCTTGATCGAGATTGTTACCTTGCGCAAGAGTGTAAGTAGGATCGCCCGCTCCTCTGGCGTCAAACAGACCAGCACCTTCTTAACCCCCTGCGCCTGTATATCCTTCATAGCCTCATGTAGCCGGCGTCCGTTATCTGTCAGCGCCACCCTGACGATCCTCCCGTCATCTGGGTCCGGCAGCCTCTGCACAAGCCCGAATTTCTCTCCGGCATCCACCATCCGCGTCATAGTTGAAAGCGGCAGCGAGAGGATTTTGCTCAGCTCTCCCATGGTCGGCTTGGCGCCTCGATACAGGATGCCGCCCATACGGCCGAACGCTAACGGATCGATTCCCATGTGGAGGCTTTCTCCATCCTTCAGCCTCTTGAACCGGCTCATTAGCTTGCGCAGCTCGGGGGTAGGCGAAGGACTGGCATTGACAAGTATCTCGGTCACATACTCTACGAACTGAGTCACCTCAGCGGACGGAAGCTGCTCCTGCTTGTTACCTGTCATTGTGTTCCCAACAAATATATTTCCGAAATGGAAATATATCACCAACTTGATTGGTTGTCAAGCATCTAGAGGTGCAGGTGACGGTGGGTTCAAAAACCCACCCTACTGCATAGCTAGACGTACACGACACGTCGTCCTCGTAGGAGTCAACCCCCTGTTTCCCCCAATCTCGGGGGAATTTTAAAAAACATAGGGGACACCCCTAAAACCCCGGTCCTTCCAGTACTGGAAGGACACTCCCTCGTCGACGTCGACATACCAGTATACTGCACCTCGGCGGCGGAGGTTGTCGAAAAGCGGTCTTACCTGTATGATATTTATATGGGTGTTTGAATCCATTAGATGAAAGAGGCCTGATTCCATTGGAATTGGGCTTCGATTTGTAAATGAGGTAAGGAGATTTATTAAATGAGAGAAGTAGTGATTGTAAGCGGAGCCAGGACGGCCATAGGCAACTTCGGCGGAACGCTCAAGGACATCCCGGTAGTGCAGCTGGGCATCACCGTCATACGTGAAGCGGTGCGCCGCGCCGGCATCAGGCCTGAGACGGGTAAAGAGATGCTGGGCTTCGGGCCGGACAAGCTCAAGGACGAGCGCTTCATCGATCTTGAGAAGAAGCACATGAAGTGGGATGAGTCGCTCAAGCCTGTGCAGATAGACGAGGTCATCATGGGGCTGGTGCTCTTCGCCGGGCAGCGTCAGAACCCCGCCCGCTTGGCTTCTGTATACGCCGGCCTCCCCAAGGAGACGCCGGCCTTCACCGTCAATAAGCTGTGCGCATCGGGCATGAAGGCCATAGTGCTCGGCGCCGAGGCCATCATGACGGGCGACGCCGATGTCGTGGTCGCCGGCGGCATGGAGAGTATGAGCGGCGTGCCCTACGCCCTGCCCAAGGCGCGCTTCGGCTACCGCATGGACATCGACGGGCATGCCGAGATGAACGACCTGCTGCTGTGGGACGCTCTGCTCGAAACATTTTATGATTATCACATGGGCTACACGGCGGAGAACATCGCCGCCAAGTACGGCATCACGCGCAGGGAGCAGGACGAGCTGGGGCTCATGAGCCACAACCGCGCGCGCAAGGCCATCGCCGACGGTATCTTTAAAGAGGAGATCGTCCCTATCACCATCCCGCAGAAGAAGGGTGACCCCGTTGTTTTCGCTACCGACGAGCGCCCCATGGATACCAGCCTTGAGAAGATGGCCAAGCTGCCCACCATGTTCAAGAAGGACGGCACCGTGACCGCGGGCAACGCCTCGGGCGTGAACGATGCGGCCGCGGCCGTCGTTTTGATGTCCAAAGAGAAGGCGAAAGAGCTCGGCATAAAGCCGATGGCCAAGATCACAGCTTTCACTTCTGTTGCAATAAACCCGGCCTACATGGGGCTGGGCCCGGTGCCCGCGGTGCGCAAGCTGATGAAACGCACCGGCCTCACGCTGAACGATTTCGACAACATCGAGATGAACGAGGCCTTCGCCGCGCAGGCCATCGGCTGCATCCGCGAACTTGGTATCAATATGGACAAGACGAATATACACGGCAGCGGCATATCCCTGGGGCATCCTATCGGCTGCACCGGCGCCCGCATCGTCGTCACACTGATGCACGAGATGAAGCGCAGCAACCTCAAGCGCGGGCTGGCCACGCTGTGTATTGGCGGCGGCCAGGGCATGGCCATAGTGCTGGAACGATAATTTATTATGAATACCGTTGTAGGGGCACGGCATGCCGTGCCCCTACGTTTTTCCTCGATTTCCCCTGTCATAATTCGGTTTGACCGACCCCAATGTTTGGCAACGATTTTCCATTTGGGTATAATGGGTTTACCAAATTCAAAGAATCGGGGGCTGATATGGCAAGAAAATGGAATCCTACGTGTAATCGTTTTGTCGCATTCTTCGATATCATGGGATTTAAAGAGATGATGTTTAGAAATTCTCACGCGTATGTAATGAGAAAGATGAATGCTATTAGAGAAATGACGAAGTTGATGGAAAAAGATGGTCAAGCATTAACTCAAAAGAGAAATGTGGGAGATAATAACCCAAATTCTCTTTTGCCTAAGGCAATAGTTCTACCCGTTATATTTTCAGATTCAATTTTATTCGTTTCAGAGGACGATTCTAAAACATCTGCACTTCAGATGTTGTTTGAGGCTTCCTTTTTACTACATTTTTGTTTTTCCGAAGGAATACCTCTTAAAGGCGCATTAGCATATGGCAAGCAGACTGCAGATTTCAATAGATCACTTCATTTTGGTAGGCCACTAATTGATGCTTATGAACTTCAAGATGAACTACATATGTATGGTGTAGTCTTACATCACTCAATGGAAAAGTATCTGAGAAGGCATAATCTACTTGAAAATTCGGATGTACTTTGCCGTTGTGCTGTTCCATTAAAGAGCGGGAGTGTTAGACATTACTGCATAGACACTAGAATTTTTGGTTCTGATAAAACGGAACTTCTAATTCTAAAAATATCAGAAATGTACGACACAGTATCTGGAAGTACTAGACTATATGTAGATAACACTATAGATTTTGTGAGGGAAATCGAGGTTAGTAATCCTAGGAAATGACCAACACAACTCTTGAGGCATGCTAAGAATGGACAAACGCAAAGTTAAAAAAGCTCTTATAGAATTCGGGAAAACACATGAAGGCTCTGATTTTTTTAAAGAATTCCTGAAAACAAAGGAGGGACGGGCTCTACAATCTTATATAATAAATGATTTATACCGGTCATCTGTCAAATTTGGATATCTAAATCCCAAAGGTAAGACAGATCAACAAATAGAAGAAGAATTCTTCCAGTTACTAGCGCTGCAAGCTCGACAGGGCAATTATCCTTACACCTTTAGTGTAGATTATAAAGATGATTTACTTAATCAAGCTCGTATAAATAGAAGGCGCATGCACTATACAATAGCCTGTCTTCTATATGCTACTTGGGTTGAGCATTGGGTAAACGATATTATAAGTATATATGGTAGTCGGAATGGGCTGGAAGATGAAGACATAATCCAGATTATACGTGATACCAAATTTCAGGCTAAAGTGACATGGCTCTGGACGTTATTGGATCTAAAACCTATATCTGTCAAGCACCGTAGGTCTCTAGAGGAGTTGATAACTTGGAGGAATGGTTTTGTACACTATAAATGGAAACAAAAGAGTGGAGAAGATTTGATTGCTGATATAAAACAATTAGCTGAGATTCTAGAAAGATTTGAAAATACAATAACGTACCTGAACCGTTATTATCATAAGCATATATTGAAAGGAGTGAAGAAGAAAGTAATATAAGTGTATTTCTCTTTAAGCATTAAATTTTTCTCGGGCAGGTTTGATATTCAGAGGCATTTTAGCAGTAAAGTCAGAATACACTTCGAGGCCAAGCATGATTGGGATGGGAAGTAACCTCGAATGGTAATGCAGTGTGGAGGAGTATAAGAACATGCGAAAGATAACCATACCGGTTGAGAGTACCCAGTTTGAAGGGAGAATTGGGAGTCCTGTGATTGACAAGAAAGGTGCAAAGCTGTCATTTACTCCATCAGAGCAAATTATCCTTGCCGGGTCATTTAGTGATACTGAGATAAAGCTGTACGAGGCTGACTTCTTTCTAAACTTCGTTGAGCAGAATTCTTCTCATCATGCCTTACTCCTCTATGGTTTAAGTGCATTTCTTACGGCAGCAAGGTCCATTACACTATTCTTACAAGCCGAGTGCAATGGTAAGGAGGGCTTTGGAGAGTGGTATGTTCTTAAGAGAGAGTCATTAGAGAAAAATGAATTTGCAAAGTTTCTGAAGGATACGAGGAATATCTCCGCTCATGCGATGTACGCTGATATCATCATTACTGTTCAACGTCAAGCCACATTGAATAAGAAAAAGAAAGTGTATGAAGTCACTAAAGAGTCAAAGATCGGATTTGAGTTTGATAAATATCAATTCATACCTGGATTAAAAGTATGCAAGGATTACTTGAAACTGCTCGAAGCGATTATCATTGAAGCAAAGGGAAAGGGGTTTCTCGCTGTAGACCCCCAGCATGGGCATAATGTTAAGTTCACTATAAGTGGGTTGCCGATGGCAAGATAGGTTTAGTTTGAAGAGAGCACAGGAAAACTATCATTAATAGAGTAGATTTATGGTTGGGAAAATGACAGCTGTTCATTGTGGCAAATGCGATATGGCATTGAGTGAATGCCCAGACATTCCATCTGACGCGCGGACCCCATGTCCCCAATGTGGTTCTTTGTCTAGGAAGTTTGATGTTGAACTTCGAGACGGAGTAGTAGTTGCATCTAGTCTGGGTTATAAAGCAAAACATGGGGGTAGGGGCAAGCCTTTTGTTGAGGGGTTTAGTGGCGCTAGTTGGTCAAGAAAATTCCTGAAGTGGATGCACTTAAGCAGAGTTATAGACCGAGAGAATGACAGCTATAAAGAAGTAGTAACGGATTCACAAACAGGCGAAGAAATCCATCGATGCGAAGAGCCCTTGAGTCAACATATAGGGCATGGCGACGATAAGAGGCAAAAGTAGATGCAAGCCAATCTAAATATTGGATAGAGCATAGTGTCACTCTATTCGTATTCTCCATAATCACCCTCTCAACCTCATCCTCTAAATTCTCCCCTCTTGACAATATATATCACGTCGTGATATACTACAGCAAGATATATCGCACTGTTGTATAGGTTAGAGGTGATGCTATGAGCCTTGATAAAGCACGCAACAGGTACATCCCGATGAGCGAGACCATGTTCTATATCCTGCTCTCGCTGCGGGAGGCGCGGCACGGCTATGCCATCATGCAGCACGTGAAGGAGCTGACGGGCGGGCGCATCGTGCTCGGCGCCGGCACTGTGTACTCCAGCCTGGGCAAGCTTGAGGGCGACGGGCTAATAGAGAGTGTGGCTGAAGAGGATCGCCGCAAGATATACAAGATCACCTCGGTGGGTAGCGCGATACTGCGGGAGGAGGCGGCGCGCATCGCCGAGCTCTACAAGAATTCGGGGGGACTGCTATGAAAGAGAAGAGGATTGTGCTATTTCCGGCATTTCGAAAACTCGTTCCGGCGAACCTGGAGGACTGGCTTGAGCGCATGGCCGCGGAGGGGTGGCATATCGACCGCGTCAGGCAGTGGAATTCGCTATGGATGACCTTTAAAAAGGGTGAGCCGAGGAAGTACCGCTTCGTCTGCGATATGCAGTTCGCAGCGCGTAAAGACTACAGGGCTACTTATGAGCAGTTCGGCTGGCAATACCTGGGCCGCATGTCCAGCGTTCGCGTCTGGCGCATGGAGTATCGGGACCGGCGGCCGGAGGCTTTTACCGACAGGGACAGCGTGGTGCAGCGCAACAGGCGCTTCGTCCTCGCGGTTTCAGTATCCTTCACGCTTTTCCTGATAATGATCATATTCTACGCCGTGCAGCTCACATGCTTCCCCGATTCGCTCACTGAAAGCGACAGGACGCAGATAATAGCCGTAGATGCACTTTTCTCTGTCTTTGTGATATTGCTCGGCATTGTGATGCTGTACATCTGGAAGAACAGGCAGCGCTGAGTAACAATCGAATCGGTTTCTATGGAGTTACGGGCGGTGGGTTATAAATCTACCCTACACTAGGGCTCAGCCCAGCCTGCTCGCCGGCTTGTATTTCCCCATTATCTCCTTGGCGAACTTGCGCGCTTTCTTGAGCCGTCCCCCATCCGGCTGGCCCAGCGTCCCATTCCGCTGCTCAGCCCAGGCGATAAGCTGCGGGTCTTTGCTGCCGAGCATCATGTCGGCCACATTCTGCGCCAGCTCACCCTGGCAGTCGAACATTCCGACGATGTTGGCACTGGAGGCAGCTATCTTGCAGGCCGCAAGCCACGGCTGAACCTGCGGTTCGCCCTCGGGCGCGGAATGCGTAATGAACAGGGCTATGTCCTTGCCCGCGACCTTCTTCTCAAGGAAGTCTTTGGCCTCGTTGGCCGGGCCGTAGGCCTGTATCGGGAAGCCGATGAAGCTGAGGTCGTAGTCCTTAAGGTCTTTGACGTCGCTTAATGGTTTCAACTCTTTGTCGGCTCTGATCTCCTTGTATATTGCCTCGGCGACCCTTCTCGTGTTGCCGCTGACCGACTGATATGCAACAAGAACCTTCATATTAAACCTCCAAGCGCCGAAATTATACGTCGATTCGAGCGGCGGCGCAACATCACATCGGTTGTTCGGAGAGGGCTGGAAAAGTCTTGGTCGACCCCCTGCTGTCCCCCACTGTTTGGGGGAATTCGTTATCCGAACCCCCTGTTAGTCCCCCATACGTTGGGGGACTTTAATAAAATTGGGGGACACCCCTAATCCTTCCGCGGAAGGACCGTCAGGAGAGAAATCTCCTGTACCTCTTCTTCTTTTGTCATTGCCCGACTTGATCGGGCAATCCAGTCGTTTGTGGGGCAGGGCACTGAGAGAGATTGCTTCGCCTTGCTCGCAATGACAGCGGATTGTTGAATTGGAAATCGTTTTAAGTTCTAGTATAATTTGGCAACAACGTTGCGGAGGTGAGATATGTCAGCTTCACAAACCTTCAGCTCGAAATACGGCCCCTGGGCGCTGGTGACCGGCGCGGCGCGTGGGCTGGGCGCGGAGTTCTCGCGGCAGATCGCGGCCAAAGGGATAAACGTGGTCATGGTCGATTTGCTGGCTGACGAGCTGGCGCGGACGGCGGACGATATACGCAAGGCGAGTGGCCGTGAAATCGTAACAATAGCGGCCGACCTCTCACAGCCGGATTTCATCGAGAAGATAAGACAACGCACCGATAGGCTGGAGATCGGATTGCTGGTGAGTAACGCCGTGTACGGGCCGGTGGGCATGTTTCTGGATCGCAATCTGGATGATAATCTGCGGGCGGTGGCGGTGAACGTGCGGGCGCCGCTGGTGCTGGTCCACGAGTTTGCAGCCGGGATGGCGTCCCGCAGGCGTGGGGGGATAATTATGGTTTCATCGGCGTCTGCGCTGCAGGGAACGCCTTATGTCGCCAATTACGCTGCAACCAAGGCCTACAATCTGATATTGGCGGAGAGCCTGTGGGTGGAGCTGCGCGAGAAGGGCGTCGATGTGCTGGGATTTATGCCGGGGACGACGCGAACGCCGGGCTACATGGAGTCGAAACCGCAAATGGAACGTGCAAAGATCGTAAAGGTGATGGAGCCGGGGCCGACGGTGGCTGAGGCGCTGAACGCACTGGGGAAGAGGCCGAGCCACATCGCGGGGAGGGTGAACCGTTTGACCTTTTTTATAAGCGGGAAGCTCATGCCGCGCAAACTGGCGATAATGCTTACAGCTAAGATGATGCGCAACCTTTATGGCGATAAATAACGGCTTTCCAGATGGACGGTCGGATTCAATAGTGGGGGCACGGCACGCCGTGCCTGTTCTGGATTCCGGCCTTCGCCGGAATGACGGGGTATGCCCTCACCTTGACCCTCTCCCTGTGGAGGGCGAGGGGAGTAAAGAGGTACAGGAAGTGAGTTATTTCGCAGCCTGTCATCCTGAGGGAGCACGCGACCGAAGGATCTCGTCGAGATTCTTCATCATTCCATGTAAGGATTCAGAATGACAGGTTCAAGAAGAGGTGTCCTTCCGCGGAATCCTTCCCGAAATGGGAAGGACCAAGATTGGGGGATAGCAGGGGGTTGACCAAAAGGTCGTCATCGACAGTTATATCGGGGGGTGTGATATGAAACCGAGGGGACCTTTGATGATCGAGCATCGGCTTATCGAGAAAATGATCGCCGTCGTAAAGGATCAGATGTCCGTCATGCGCAAGCAGAATCGAATAAATCCCGTCTTCATCGATGCGGCGGTGGATTTCATCAGGACTTATGCGGACAAAACGCATCATGGCAAGGAGGAGGACATCCTTTTCCGGGACCTTGCTGCCAGAAAAATATCTGCAGAAGATGAGAAAGCGATGCAGGAGCTGGTTGAGGAACATAAATTCGCCAGGAAGAAGGTGGCCGAGCTGGTTCAGGCCAAGGAAGATTACTTGGCGGGGCACAAAGAGGCGCTGAAGACTGTACTGGACAGGCTTACAACCCTGGTCGAGTTCTATCCTGAGCACATCAGGAGGGAGGATGAGGCCTTCTTCCCCGATACCGAGAAGTACTTCACAAAGGCTGAGCTGGACGCCATGCTTGAGGAGTTCTGGGAATTCGATAAGAAGATGATCCACGAGAAATACAAGGTCGTGGTCGAGCACTGGAAAGGGATGAAATAGGGGTATGGCCAGGCTGAAAACGGAGGTGGGAGGGACCCATGAAGCTTAAGAAGTCCATAACGGAGGTGATCGGGGAACGGTGTTCCTGGAGATCATACGACGGCAGGCCGCTGGATGATCAGACCAGGAAGGAGTTGGAGGAGTTCCTCTCCAGCACCGACGATAGCCCCTTCGGAGTCCCAATGCGCCTTCATCTCGTGGACAGGTCCGCATCTTCGTCGTGGAGAACAAGGGCCTTCGGAACGTATGGGTTCATCAGTGGTGCCAAGCAGTTCCTCGCTGGGGCAGTTGTGAAAGCTGACAAGGACCTGGAGACTTATGGTTACGTTTTCGAGAAGGCAGTCCTTTTTGCCACAGACCTGGGACTGGGCACTTGCTGGCTCGGCGGGACCTTCAACAGAAGCAGCTTTGCCCGCGAGATAGATCTGCGCGACAACGAGACGCTTCCCGCTGTCAGTCCCGTGGGCCATAAGAGGACCAAGAAAGGTGCCTTAGACTCGATCATGCACCGAGCCGTAGGTTCCGCAAACCGAAGGCCCTGGAGAGACCTCTTCTTCTATAAGAATTTTGACACGCCTATCAGCGAGGCCAATGCCGGCCAGTACTCCGTTCCCCTGGAAATGGTCAGACTCGCTCCCTCTTCGGTCAACGGCCAGCCATGGAGAATCATCAAGATAGAAGGAGCGAACTCATTCCACTTCTATCTGAAACGTATGGGAATGCGCAAGAGAACGGCCGACATGTGGACACCTCTGGACATGCAGCGGATAGACATAGGAATCGCGATGTGCCACTTTGAGCTCACAGCTCAGGAGATGAACCTGAAGGGGAAGTGGGAGATCTTGAACCTAGATCTAGATCCCCTGCCCATGGGGATGGAGTATGTGGTTAGCTGGGTGTAGGAACCACCAGTCGAGACTCGCGACCAATGTACTCACGGTCCGGTTAGCGAATTCCGGTAGTTACGTATGTTCTTTCCTTAGATAGGGCACAAAGAGACGCTGAAGACCGTGCTGGACAGGCTAGACAACCCTCGTGGAGTTCTACCCTGAGCACATCAGGAGGGAGGATGAGGCCTTCTTCCCCGATACCGAGAAGTACTTCACAAAAGCTGAGCTGAACGCTATGCTTGAGGAGTTCTGGGAATTCGATAGAAAGATGATTCATGAGAAATGCAAGTCTGTGGTCGAGCACTGGAAAGAGATGAAATAGGGGGCAGGCATGGAAAAGCAGGAAAAGAAGACTGAACTGAAAATCTACGAGCAGGGGTGCGAGCAGTTCGGGTTGGGCTCAATAATAGTCGGCAATATTGCGATGCTGGTCTGGATCGGGCTGGGCACCGCATCCTGCTGGTTCTTCTATCTCATCGCCGCATGGGTCTATCTGGGAGTGGCGCTGTTGATGGTGTTTGTAGTGCAGCGCAGGCTGGTCTGCGTCAACTGCTACTACTACGGCAAGCGTTGTCCCATCGGGTGGGGTAAGCTGGCTGCCCTGATGTTCAAGCAGGGCAGCATCGACAGGTTTGCTTCAAGCATAGGCATCAAGCTGGCGCCTATCACCTACGGCCTGCTGAGCCTGATACCGCTCGGGTTCTGCATCGCGGCCATGGTGCAGGGCTTTGAGATAGCGCAGCCTGTTGTGCTGACGCTGCTGCTGGCCATGTCCGCCTACAGTGGCACTATCAGCAGGAAGAAGTCCTGCGTGAACTGCAAGATGAGGCTCGTCTGCCCCGGCTGCGCGGTCAAGGTGAAACCTTCGTAAAGAGGTGCAGGGCGTATTCAGCCCCTTGCATTTGTTCAGATTGTATCGTATTCTTGAATCAGTTGCTTGACCAGGGTTACCATTTCTACCAGCAACCCCTTAGAGTTCCCCCGACAGAGGTCTCTTCAAGGTAAAGGTTCTTAGAGTATTGGATGACCTGTGTTCAGCGCAGTTCTTGAGAAAGGAGGTCATCCGAATGAGTTTCACAGATAAAGAATTGAAGTGCGTCGATTGCGGGCGCAGTTTCACCTTCCGCGCCAGTGAGCAGGAGTTCTTTGCCAGCAAAGGTTTCACCAACGAACCAAAGCGTTGTACAACATGCCGCGCAGCAAAGAATCAGGTGCGCGGAGTCAGCCGCGTGGGTGGCAGCAGTATCTCCCGCAGGAGTTTGTATCCAGCTACTTGTGCCCAGTGCGGCGCCCACACCGAGGTTTCATTCTCGCCTCATGGGGGCAAGCCGGTGTATTGCAGCCAGTGCCAGAGCCTTCACGGATCCATACGCAGGTAATAACTGTCGATATAATGAAAGACTAAAAAGAGGTACAGGAGATTTCTCTACTGACGGTCCTTCCGCGGAATCCTTCCCGAAATGGGAAGGACTAGGTATGGGGGACCACCAGGGGGTTTGGATCATCTTATAGCTTGTCATTACGATGTAAATCCCCTACCCCTTGCATTTGTTAAAATTGTAGCGTATGCTTGGCTCAGTGGCTTGATCAAAGGTTACCAGTCCTACCAGCAACCCCTTAGAGTTCCCCAATTGAAGGTCTCTCAGAGGCAAAGTACCTCAAAGTATTGGATGACCGAAGTTCAGCACAGTATTTGAAGAAAGGAGGTCATCCAATGAGTTACACCGATAAACAACTGCAATGCAACGATTGTGGGAAAACTTTTACCTTTGGCGCTGAAGAGCAATCATTCTTTGCACAGAAGGGCTACACCAACGAGCCGAAGCGTTGCCCGGAATGCCGGGCAGCCAAGAAGCAGGAAACCGGCGGCCGCGGTGGTTATGGCACGCGCAGACAGATGTATCCTGCAGTGTGCGCCACATGCAACAAGGCCACCGAAGTTCCCTTCGAGCCTCGCGGAGACAGGCCAGTATATTGCAGCGCATGCTACAATGCCGCTGGCGGTGGTTCTAACAGAACCAGGAGATAACCTTAAAAAAGAAGGTTAACCAAGAGGCCGGGAGTTAATCTCGGCCTCTTTTTATAGCCGGTAGATTCTTCGCTTCGCTCGGAATGACAGAGGCGAGGTGTCTCCCCGCCGACTATAAAAGAGGTGCAGGAGATTTTTCTCCTGCCGGGGGAACTGGGGGTGTCCCCCAAACCTCTTTACATCCCCCATGTATGGGGGACCAAGGGGGTTGGATAATCAATCGCCATTTCTAAAGCAGATATTAATTGGGTATAATTTGGCACATGAAACTATTGAATAAGATTCACTTCTTAGACCGCGAGCTGTGCCCGTGGTGGTTCGCCTACACCTTCGATAACCCGGTGCGCCGTATGCTGCACAAGCCGGAAAAGGTGCTGGAACCGTATGTCAGGGAGGGGATGACGGTTGTGGACATCGGCTGCGGCATGGGGCACTTCTCGCTGGGGATGGCCCGTCTGGTCGGGACGAGTGGCAGGGTGATATCGGTAGATCTGCAGCAGAAGATGCTGGACAGGGTTAAAAGGCGTGCGGTGCGAGGTGGAGTCGGCGATCGTATATCGTTGCGATTATGTAAGCTGGGCGATATCGGCGTTAGCGAACAGGTCGACTTTGTGCTTACCTTCTGGATGGTGCACGAGGTGCCTGAGGCGAAGACAATGTTCGGGCAGATCCTCTCTATATTGAAGGACGGGGGAAAATGGATGCTGGCGGAGCCAAAGCTACATACATCGCTTGATCGCTTTGAGAAAATATTGTCCAAAGCTATCGAATCCGGCTTCACTGTTGTGGCAAGGCCGGCCGTCACCATGAGCTACGCCGCGGTGCTGGAGAAATCCCGCAAATAGGTTTTGCTCAAATTCGATGTCCCCCTATACCATGCCGGCTGCAATAGTTGTATAATATCCAAATTATTCCGAAACGGTCGATGGCATTTTCAATATTTAATTCTTAACGGAATACTAGAAAAGGTTCATATGGCTACATGGAATGTAACCTGCAACAGGTTTGTAGGTTTTTTCGATATCATGGGCTTCAAGGACATGGTGTTACGCAACACACATGCCGATGTGCTGAAAAAGATAAACGAGATCAGGGAGGCCATCGGCGTCATCGAGAACTACGGCCGGGAGCTGCTTTCCAGCAAGGAGGACACGCACAGGGTGGGGAAGCCTCACAGCTATACTGAGGCCATCGTCCTGCCCGTCTTTTTCTCGGATTCGATCGTGCTCGTGTCCGAGGATGATTCCAAGGCGTGCGCCCGGAAGATCGTGATGCTGGCCGCATGGCTCATGTACAAATCGCTGACTAACGGCCTTCCGATCAAAGGCGCGCTGGCATACGGGGAACAGACCGCGGATTTCGATGAATCGCTCCATGTAGGGCGTCCGCTGATAGATGCCTACATGCTTCAGGAGGAACTGCATATGTACGGCGCGGTTCTGCACCACTCGATGGAGGGTTACCTGAAGGAAAACAACATGGTCAGCTATATAAATGAGAGCAAGAGATTCCTCTGCCGCGGCCAGGTTCCGCTAAAAGACTGCAACGTGGTCCACTATTGCGTGGACTGGCCGGGCGTTTTCCGTTTCTATCATCAGGACCCGGTGGCGAATATATCCAAGCAGTCAGGCAAGGTTTCTGGCAGCGTCAGGCTTTACGTTGATAATACGCTTCGGTTTGTGAAAAAGGTTGAAGCCAGTTCGCCCAAGAAAGGCGGCGCGGAGCCCAGCAAGCGTAAGATGGTGGATATCCTGCAATTCAAGTTCGGGAGCCAGGTTTACGGCAAGGGATGACGACGCGTCCTGATTGTGGCGTCGCGTCGGCCGGAACCCTGTCAGCAAGGCGCGGGAGCCGGTTCAAAGACAGCAGTTTGCACAAAGTGCAAATTACCCTATTGCATTTGTCGAAATTCTGTAGTATCCTCGTGCCAGTGGCTTGATCAAGGTTACCAAGTTCGACCGGCAACCCCGCAGAGTTTCTCTCCAGATCATCTCTCGAAATCAGGGTTTAGCGCAGTACATTGGATGACCAAGTTCAGCACAGTAATTGAAGAAAGGAGGTCATCCAATGAGCTTCACCGATAAAGAGTTGCAGTGTAACGATTGCGGTCGTACTTTTACCTTCGGTGCCGAGGAGCAGGAGTTCTTTGCACAGAAAGGTTACACCAACGAGCCCAAGCGTTGCCCGGAATGCCGTGCTGCAAAGAAGCAGGAGCGTGGTGGTGGACGTGGCGGCTTTGGTGGCGCCAGAAGGCAGATGTATCCTGCGGTTTGTGCCCAGTGTGGCGTCAGCACAGAGGTTCCCTTCGAGCCCCGTGGTGACAGGCCGGTGTACTGTAGCAAGTGCTACACCGCCTCAAATCCTACAAGAAGGCAGTAAACCTGCTGTAGTGGCAAGGAAAAACGAGAGGCTGGGACTAGTTCCCAGCCTCTCGTTTTTGTGTAAGGGATGGTTTGGAAGGTTCGGGTTTTAGCTAGATTGTCCAAACCCCCTGTTAGTCCCCCATACTTTGGGGGACTTTGTAAATTGGGGGATACCCCCAAACTCCCAGCAGGAGAAAACTCTCCTGCACCTCTTCATAAAATACCTCTCCCTTGAGGGGAGAGGCTAGGTGAGGGTGCGAACTATTTTGACAAGTAGATCGAAGGAGATGGAAGAACCTACACTTTTTTATAGTAGGATGATTATTCCTCTTGGTCGAGCTTATCAAGATCGACGCGGTGCTTCATTATCTTCATATTGCAGCGGTGGTACTCCTTGCACCATTCCTGGCATTGCTCTGCGTACTCCTTTTCGCTGTAGGCGCAGTTGCAGAACTCGCAAACGTGGTATACCTTGCCGCTTTTCTGTAGTTCTTTCACCATGGCCCCCTCCTGTTCTCAGCTGTGACCATAGGGAATTGTGCAATTATACGTCTAATTATCGTGGGGCGCAATACGTGAATAATGTCGAATAGTGCTTTGCGTAGATTTTAAAATCGGCTATAAATGGTTATAATTTGTCAGCAGATAATCAGAAGAGGGTGGTGCATATGGACTTGATGGATGCGATAAAGAGAAGACGGAGCATTCGCAAATACAAACCTGACCCCGTCAGCGATAAAGATCTGGAGTTGATACTTGAGGCCGCACGCTGGGCGCCGTCGTGGGCCAACACGCAGTGCGTGCGCTGGATAGTGGTCAAGGATCGCGAGACAAAGATGAAGCTGGCCGAGACCCTGTCATCCACCAACCCCGCCAACGATGCCATGCGCACGGTGCCGGTTGTCATTGTCCTCTGTGCCGAGACCGGCAGGGCCGGCATCAAGAAGGGGGAGGCCGTCACTGACAAGGGGGACTGGTTCATGTTCGATGCGGCGCTGGCGGTGCAGAACCTTACTCTGATGGCACATGCATTGGGGCTGGGCACCGTGAATATAGGTTACCTGGATGCAAAGAAGGCGGAGCAGATCCTTCAGATGCCCGCCGGGGCTCGTGTTGTCGAATTAATTCCTCTGGGATATCCCAATGAGCAGCCCAGAGGGCCCGGCCGCAAGGAGCTCAGCGAGATCGTTTTTCATGAGAAGTATGGGCAGAAATAGAGATTAGTCCAAACCCCCTGTTAGTCCCCCATACTTTGGGGGACTTAAAAAGAATCTGGGGGACACCCCCAGTTCCCCCGGTCCTTCCAGTACTGGAAGGACACCTCTCTTCTTACCAATCGTCATTGCCCGACTTGATCGGGCAATCCAGAGGGACACTTTACCTAGATCATCCGGTCAAGCCGTATGATGACATTTTATCCAACCCCCTAACCCCCCCAATCTTTGGGGGTAATTGTGTAGGGGCGATTCATGAATCGCCCTTGCTGGAAATTTAAAGATGGGGAAAAGGCGAAGCCAAAGGGGGAGTTGGAGACACAGTGAAGAATCTGCACCTCTTTTAATATTTGAGGCTGTGGATGGGGAAGACCATGCGTTTGATTTCGTCCACGCTTTGCCTGGCGAACTGACGCGCCATCTTTAACATATCTTCGTCGACGTGCGGCTTATCAGCATCGCGCAGCCTTTTGATCCCGTACTTCTTCTGGAAATCCGCGGGTATCTCATCGGGCCATTCGCGTTCGAGCATGACCCCGTAGGCCAGGGTCCACAGCCTTACGACCGCGTCCATATCATAGCCGCCGCCGCCCAGCGCCACCCATTTCGGCACCAGTTTCCCCAGCTCTTTGACTAGCTTGGTGTATCCGTCGGTTGTCAGCATGATGTCGGTCAGCGGATCCATGTGGTAGGTATCGCAGCCGAGCTGGGTCACGAGCACATCGGGCTTGAAGGCCTTGAGGAGCGGCGGCACAATCTCCCTGAAAGCCCACAGGTATATCTCGTCATCCGTCTTGGGGAACAACGGTATGTTGACGCTGTATCCCTTGCCGGCGCCGTTGCCCGTTTCCTCCGTATCGCCCGTCCCGGGGAAGAGGTACCGCCCCGATTCGTGCAGCGATATGGTGAGCACCTCGTTGCTTTCATAGAAGGCATTCTGCACTCCGTCGCCGTGATGGGCGTCGATATCCACGTAGGCCACGCGGTAACCCTGGTTGACGAGGTGTTTTGCCACTACAGCGGCGTCGTTGAAGATGCAGAACCCGGAGGCGCGTGACGGCATGGCATGATGCAGTCCGCCCGAGATATTGAAGGCCACATCGGCCCTGTCGCTGGTCACCAGATCGGCGGCGGTCAGGGATGCGCCCACCACCAGCGCGGATACTTCATACATACCGTTATAAGGAGGGTTGTCGCCGTAGTGGCTTATGTTGTAGTCCAGGGCGTCCCTGCGTTCGCTGCCGATGCTGAGATCGCGGACGGCGGAGACGTAATCGGGCTTGTGAAAAAGGAGCAGCTCGGCCTCCTCGGCCATCCTCGGTTGCACCGGCCGCGAGTCCTCGAATGCGCCGTAGCTCTTGAGCAGCTCATAGGTCAGCTGAAGGCGGCTGGGCTTGAACACGTGGTCATCGCGCAGGACATGCGCCGACTGTATCTCATCGTACACAAATGCAGCTCTCCTCATCCTTCCACCTCCATCAGCATCTCCAGCTCCTGGTTCATATGTGCCCAGTGGGTGCCGCGCCAGTATATCCTGCTGCAGCCGGGACACTGGTAGTACTGGGACTGCGTTTTAAAAACATAGGGCGGCACCAGGTCACGCACCTCATCCTTGCTCCTGGGCACGAGCGGCACGTTGCATTCCAGACAGAGCGTGAACTCGCGTTCCCGGTCCAGTTTCATCTCCGTTATCACCTGCCGCATCTGCTCCCTCGGATTATCCTCCGAGGTGAGCAGGGCTTTGACCTTGCCGCTGGTGACGGCGCGCCTGAGCATGATCTGGGTATCCTTGGTCAGGAGCACGCGCTCCTCTTTCAAACCGATGTCGACCAGTACGCCGTCATCGATGTCGTTCATGAATATGGTATCATAGCCCAGCATCCTCAGCCAGCGTGCCAGTTTTCCCACGTTGGCATCTACTATGAATTTCGGCCGCGATTCATTAGATGACAACTCGCATACCCTCGTATCCGCAGGTAATTTCGGTGCCCAGTTCCTCTGCGACGCGGGATATCTCCTTCTGGATATCGTCCTCCAGGTGGGGGCTGATGTGGATAACGATCACGGGCGGTATGTACCTGTGGATTCTCTTAAAGGCCAGCAGCTCCTCTTTCAGCAGCTTTGGCGTGAGGTGCCACGATTCCCTAGCCGCGCTCTCGTACATGTCGGGCACGGTGACCTCGGTCACGATGAGCCGGGGCGAAAGGCCCTGCCACGTTGCTTCCGGCATCCTGTGCGTATCCCCGGTATATACAAAGCTCTTCTTGTCCGCGCTGGTGATCTGGTATCCCACCGCCGGGATGCCGTGATTTACCAGGAACGGCATAACCGAATAACCCCCTACTGTGAAGGCCCTGCTTGGCGCGACGGGGTGGAATCTGAACGCAGGCTTGTCGGGTGAAGGCTTGGAGGTGAAGTCCGGGTACAGCACGCCGTTAAGTATGTGATTGGAGACGGTCTGCAGGGTGCTGTCAAGCCCGTAGACGGACAGCGGGCCGGACACATAGAAGTTCATGCCGAGTGTGGCCAGGTCCCTGATGTGGTCGAAGTGGTGGTGCGTGATGAGCACGGCCTTCAGATGATGCTGCTCCTCGATGGACAGCGCGGAGGTCAGGCCGCCTGCGTCGATGGCGAGGACGCGGTCGACCAGCAGGCAGGTGAGCCTGGCGCTCTCGGATTCGCAGTTATGGGCTCCAAGGATTTCCAGTTCCATAATAGATTGTCCAAACCCCCTGAATCCCCCATACTTTGGGGGACTTTAGATGGATTGGGGGATACCCCCAATCCCCCAGCAGGAGAGATTCTCTCCTGCATCTCTCTTTTTAAGGTTAGCTATTGTTCGCTGGCTTTGCGCCTGCTCAGCAGGCTGAATGGGAAGACAAGCAGCGGGTTGAAGTTGGTCTTGTAGTCGTAGGTATCGATGCCCTCTTTCTTCTTCAGGTATCCCACTATCATATAGGTGAACGGGGTCGCCAGCGCCTCATATCCCGTCTTAACCAGCCAGTGCGTCAGCACCATGGTTCCTAGGGCGCCCCAACCCATGGTGCCGGAGAAGGCGATCAGTATAAATACGCCGGAATCGAGCAGCTGTCCCACAAATGTGGAGCCTATCGTGCGCGTCCAGAGCCACCGCCCCCTGGTGGCGATCTTCAGCTTGGCCAGCACGAAGGAGTTGGTGAACTCGCCCAGCAGGTAGCCGGCGAATGAGGCTACGAGGAGCCGCGGCGTATATCCCAGTATCGTCTGGTAGGCGTCCTGATTCCCCCAGAAGGGCGCCGACGGCAGCAGGCCGCCGAGCCACATGGCGAGTACCGCGAACAGGTTGCACAGGAAGCCGAGCCATATCACCTTCCTCGCGGTGCGGTAGCCGTAGACCTCGGTGAGTATGTCGCCGAAGATGTAGCTGATGGGGAAGATGATGATGGCAGCGGGTAGGTTGAGCCCGGCCACGCGTATCACCTTGACGGCGATGATGTTGGATATGATCAGGCAGGTGATGAAGACGCCTGTGACCACTATGAAGCGAGCCGAGTATTTGTTGTCTGTGTTGTTCATTAAATTGACCGAACCCCCTGATAGTCCCCCACACGTTGGGGGACTTAAAAAAGGAATCTGGGGGACACCCCCAGTGCCCCCGGTCCTTCCAGTACTGGAAGGACACCTCTTTCTTTTCAAGGTGTGGGGTAATACATCTTCCAACCCCCTGTTATCCCCCAGACTTTGGGGGATTTAAAAAGGAATCTGGGGGACACCCCCAGTGCCCCCGTCAGGAGAATTTCTCCTGAACCTCTTTTTTAAATCCCTCTCCCTTGAGGGGAGAGGCCAGGTGAGGGTGAATCCACTGCCAATTTTAACACAAACGCTATTAATAGTAAGCTACTGATAGGGATCGCGGTCTCGGGTGCTTGCGGTGCGGTCGGGTTTAACTATACAATAGACATCTATATGAAAGGGTACATAGAGATAGACCGGGAGTACTGCAAGGGCTGCGAGCTCTGCGCCCTGTTCTGCCCCAAGGGCTTTATCGTTGTGTCCGATAAGCTAAACGCCAACGGCTACAGGGTGGCCGCGTGCGTGAAGGACGGCGAGTGCAGCGGCTGTGCCATATGCGCGCTGGTCTGTCCCGAGGTAGCCATAGAGGTATACCGTGACTAAAGTGCTCATGGACGGCAACAGCGCCATCGGCGAGGCGGCGATAAGGGCCGGCTGCCAGTGCTACTTCGGCTATCCCATCACGCCGCAGAACGAGCTCACCGAATACATGGCGGCGCATCTGGGACGGAAGAAGGGCTGCACCTTCATTCAGGCCGAGAGCGAGCTTGCTGCCATCAACATGGTCTTCGGCGCCAGCCTGGCCGGGGTGCGGGTCATGACCTCATCCTCGAGCCCGGGCATCAGCCTGAAGCAGGAGGGCATCTCCTACCTGGCGGCCTGCGAGCTGCCCGCGGTCATCGTTAATATGTCGCGCGGCGGTCCGGGTCTGGGCAGCATAGCGGCGGCGCAGTCGGACTATCATCAGGCCACGCGCGGCGGCGGGCACGGGGATTATCGGACGATAGTGCTCGGGCCGTCGTCGGTGCAGGAGCTGGCGGACCTGACGCACAAAGCCTTCGATCTGGCCGATAAGTATAAGGTGCCGGTGATGATACTGGGCGATGGGGTGCTGGGGCAGATGATGGAGCCAGTGGAATTCAAGTATGAGGCCCCGGAAAAGCTCCCTGTGAGGGAGGATGCGCTGCGCGGGGCCAGAGGCCGTCCCAGCCGCATTGTTAAGACGTTCACGTCGAACCCGGCGTCGCTTGAGGAGCTGAACTGGAGCCTGTTCCGGCGGTACGAGATTATAAAACGCGACGAGGTCGCCTTCGATACATTCATGATTGACGACGCGAAGCTCGTAGTCGTCGCTTTCGGCATAGCGGCGCGCATCGCAAGGGGCGCGATCAAGAACGCCAGGAAAGAGGGGCTCAAGGTGGGCATGCTGCGCCCCATCACTCTATGGCCGTTCCCGGCGGAAGCTATAAAACAGCTGGCTAAAAAGAAGAAATATTTCCTGGATATAGAGATGAACATGGGGCAGATGCTGGAGGATGTGAAGCTTTCTCTGAATGGTTCTGCTGAGGTCTCCTTCTACGGGCGCACCGGCGGCGTGATCCCCACGCCCGCCGAGCTGCAGCGGGCCATATCTCGCGTTTACTACCAGAAGGGACTGAAGGGCGGAAAATGAAGAAGATATATGCGCGCCCCTCATCGCTTAAGAAGGCGGTATTTCATTACTGTCCCGGCTGCGGGCATTCCGTGGTGCACCGCATCATCGCGGAGCTCATCGATGAGATGAACCTGCGGGATGTGGCCGTTGGCATACCTCCTCCGGGGTGCGCTGTGTTCACCTACAACTATCTCGATATCGATATGGCGGAGTCGGCCCACGGCAGGGGCGCGGCCGTGGCCACTGGCTTAAAGCGGGCCAGCCCTGAGACGTTCGTGTTCACCTACCAGGGCGACGGCGACCTGGCCGCCATCGGCACCGCCGAGACCATTCACGCGGCCAATCGCGGCGAGAACATCACTGCCATCTTTATCAACAACGCGGTTTACGGCATGACCGGGGGGCAGATGGCCCCGACCACGCTGTCGGGACAGAAGACAACGACGACGCCCCTGGGCCGCGACGACAGGCTCGAAGGATATCCCTTAAAGATGAGCGAGATACTGGCGCTGGTGCGCGGCTCGGCGTACATCGAGCGCGTGGCCGTGAGCTCCCCATCGAATATAAAGAAGGCCAAGAAGGCCATCCACAAGGCGTTCCAGGCCCAGCTCGACGGCGTGGGCTTCTCCATGGTGGAGATACTCTCGCCCTGCCCCACCAACTGGAAGATGAGCCCCGCGGAGGCCTGGAAGTGGATCGATGATGTCATGGTAAAAGAGTTCCCTCTCGGCGTGATACTCGATAGAACGGGTGTAGAAGATGCTGGTTAAGACGCTGATATCCGGCTTCGGGGGCCAGGGGGTCATCTCCATGGGCCTGAGCCTGGCGCAGGCGGCCATGGCCGAGGGCAAGTACGTGACCTACCTGCCGTCCTACGGCGCCGAGGTGCGCGGCGGCACGGCCAACTGCACCGTGGCCGTCTCGGACGAGGAGATCGCGTCGCCCATCGCCTCCTCCCCAGACTTCGTCATCGCCATGAACCGCCCCTCGCTGGTCAAGTTCCAGAACCAGATCAAAGCGGGCGGCGTGCTCTTCCTCAACTCTTCCCTGATACAGGCGAATACGTCGCGCGATGATATAGAGGTGGTGCGCGTAGCCGCGGACGCCATGGCTAAGGAGCTCGGCAGCGCCAAGTCGGCGAACATGGTCATGCTGGGCGCCTTCATCAGGGTGAGCGGCATCGTTTCTCTGGACGGTATAATAGAGGGGCTCAAGATCGGCCTGAAGAATAAGAGCAAGCTCATCGCCATCAACGAAAAAGCGATTACAGCGGGATATGAAGCTGTCCGCTGAGGAAGTAGGAAGTAGTGAGTAGAAAGTAGGAAGTGGGGGCAGGGGACTACGCACTACCCACTACACACTACTCACTGGTAAATGGGGGTTGGAAGATGGTTAAACAGATTTCTGTTACTCTGGACAACGTGCCGGGAACCTTCCTGGGCATCAGCGAATGCCTGGGGGATGAAGGCATAAACATAAGGGCCATCTCAGTGGCCGACACCTCCAAGAGCAGCACGGTCAGGTTCGTCACCGACGACCCCGTTAAAACAGCCAATGTCCTCAAGAGCAACGGCTATAAAACCCATATCGACGAAGTCATCGCGGTGGAGATCCCGGACCACCCCGGCGGCATGCGCGCCGTGCTCAAGCCGCTCAAGGCGGCCAAGATAAATGTCCTCTATTTCTACCCGTTCCTGGGCCGTGGCGAAGACTGGCAGCCCATCGTCATCCTGGGCGTGGACCGGACGGAGGAGGCGGTGGAGATACTGCATAAGAACTGGGTGCACACCTTCGGCAATGAGATATATAGCTTGTAGGTAAGCCAATGCCATCTGAACCTGATTCCGTTCCACATCATCGCCGTTCCCTTCGTCTTAGAGAATACGATTATTCACAGGCGGGGGCGTATTTCATTACCATTTGCACGAAGAACCGTGAATGTACGTTCGGGGATGTTTTGGATGGGGAAATGGTGTTGAACGATGCGGGGCGGATAGTGGCGGAGGAATGGATGAAATCTGCCGACGTTCGTAATGAAATTGAATTAGACGCATTCGTGGTCATGCCGAATCATATCCATGGCGTCGTATTTATTCGTAGGGGCGACCGGCCGGTCGCCTCTACATCGGAACCGATACTGGCACCTGGGCCAAAACCAAAATCCATCGGATCGTTCATTGGCGGTTTCAAACCCATCGTAACAAAACGTATAAACGAATTGCGTGATTCCCGCGGCACGCCCGTCTGGCAGCGCAATTATTACGAACACGTTATCCGCGATGAGGATGATATGAACCGCATCTGCCAATATATCCTCGATAATCCGGCCCGCTGGGATGAGGATGAGAACCACCCGGAACGGATGAAGTGCGGCGGGCATCAAAGTAGCTCTTGCAGCGGGAGGACACAATGATGGGTACGACAAAGACTACATTTCAAAAAATATTCGCTGTGGCAACTGCTGCAATCCTTGTCTGTATAGCCGGGTGTTCTTCTCCAGGGGGTAGCGGCGGTCAAATATCCCGCGAGGAGGCGGTGCAGATTGTTCTAGATGAGGTTATCGGAAGTGCTGATAATCAGAGCATTGTGGCCCGTATGTGGCATGAGCCGCTCAGCGCAGGAGCTGTCATCAGCAACGAATTCGCCGATGACGGGGAGGGAAGGGTATCGAACGGAAGTGAATGGTTTGTGTGGATTGACGATGAGCCGCTCGCTTTTTACAGTCATAGCGTACGCTACGTATACGTAAATGAAACGACCGGAGAGGTGAAAGTCGAGGAGGCAGATGAAGCTCCGACACTCAATGGAAGCCTGCTCTGGGAGACGGAAGAGGACTTCGACGACCAGTCATGTATTATCTTCGATAACGCCGTTGCTTCGTCTGCCGAGAGCGCTGTCGACGACAATAGCTCAACGCTGGCTCCAGACAGAAGCCTGACATCGGTATTGATGACTCATAGTTATATCTGGCCTTCCGATAATATTTATGCCGCTCCAAGTGCAAATAATCAGGCAGACCAGTGCTGTGAAGGCAAAGGGAAGCGCATCGCCCTAATTCTTTATAATTTTGACAACGGGCCACTACAAAAAGATATAACAGACAATGTCAATGGCATGGCCGAAGCGCTTGCCGCGCATAAATTTACCGTACCTCAGTTTAACAATTCAATGGGCTATGTTAACTCTTCAACCGGGAAAGTTATAACTGCACCGGCGATATATCTTGGAGACCCAAATGGAAGGGGCCTTCAGCAGCTCAGGGACTTTGTGAAGGAGTACAGCGGCCCGGAGCACTGCTGTGATGAAATTTTTATCTATTATACCGGACACGGAAATGCAGCAAATGCCAGCAGTTACTATTTCGGCACCAGATTCAGCTACAAGGGAGAGGACAGGAACCGAACCGGCCAGAACCGACTCTATGCCGAGGATTTTGCGCAGATTCTCAGCGGGCTCGGTTCCTGCCATATACAGGTGGTGATAGATGCCTGCCACGCGGGGGGATTTATAAGCGCACTTTCTGGTATAAAGGGAATAGAGACGATCAGGGTTTCCGTAGCGGCTAATGAATTAGCCTGGGGTGGCGACGTCGACGGGGCAAACGGCGGCAAAACGCCTGACCCGTACGGGCGCGCGCAGGGCGAGAAAGGCAGCGAGTTCACAAGCGGCTTTGTAAAAGGCCTCAATGACAGGGCAGCGGCAATGAGGAAGGGTGATGCGCCGATTCCCGCAGGCGAGCTAACAGATGTGGGATTTACTGCCGCTTTAGCCAATGATATAGCAGCCATTGCGGGTAAAACTCATCCCACGGGCTATACCAGAATTAAAAATACCTGTGACTGCTGCGAGGATAATGGGACCGATACGGGAGAAGGAGGTACTGATACCGCGCCGGGGACGGATGTGCAGGAAGTAGCCATGCGGTTCGCTATAAGAAACGTAGATTTCCAATACCTGCAGCTTCCCGAAAATAACTTGGTCCTCCACTCAAACGCTGTTTATACTGTGATCGCAGACGGCGCCACGGACATGACCGGAGTGGGAAAGGCCGAAGTCACGATCTCCGAAGAACTATACGAACAGCTTTTCGGCAGCACGGATTTCCCCTGCGGCGATGGTTCCTATGGATTGACCATGTGCCCTGAAGATGCGGTGCAGGAAACTGGAAGCTATTACCTGCTCACGGCTGAGTTTGCTGATGATGTGCCCCATGCCGATGCCGACTATTCTTATCAGATCGGCTTCGTGTTTGATTCGGATGGCGATCCCTCGAACAATTATCAGCCCGCCCCTTCATGGCCGGCCGACTTCTTTAAGGATACCGACCGATGGTACGTCGCAGGATATGCTCCAGGCAGCGGATGGACAATGTCGGTAAGCAATGCGAGCAGTTCCACGCCGGCCGCAAGCGGGGCCCGTATTATTATGAACGGCAATGCCGTGGTGCTTGTGCTCCCTGCTTCCGAAATACCCTCATCACAGGCATCATTCCGGATAACAGCGTTCCGCCACGACGGCTCCTACGGCATGAGCGGCGGTTTCTGGAATGCGGATCTTTCAACAGCGGTCGACCTGCCGATGCTGAGTCTTGAATAGCAAAACGCACTACAATGTTGAAATACCCGTTCCTGGGACGGGGCGAAGACTGGCAGCCTATCGTCATCCTGGGCGTGGACAGGACGGAGGATGCGGTGGAGATACTGCATAAGAACTGGGTGCATACCTTCGGCAATGAGATTTATAGCTTGTAGGAGACTATAGTAAATAAGAATAGGTATTGTGTATGGAATAGGGAAATAGGACGTGCTTCACTGGTTTAAAATGGTTGAAGGCAATGAGATATATAGCTTGATTAGCTCAATTACTTGGCAGGTAAACCTCGCTTACGACTGACCTTGCCTAAATCACGCTCGAAATCAGCGCGCCCATATGGTTCCCCAGAGACTGAAACATCGCCTATATAGATAGTGCCTTGTAATTCCCCATATCCCCCTATACAGTATGGCAGAAATGTCCAGCCTTTAGTTGCCTCTCGCCAATTTTCTAGGGTATATTCTGTTGTTAACTCTTCTGGCATCTTGGCCCTCCGTTAGACTCTTATGATTTTTATTCTAATTCACCATGTTCTTGCTTCCGTTGGATAAACTCAAGATTCTGATTACGTTTGATAATTGCTACGTCTATGGCTCCACCAACCCCTCTTATGCCAACAGAAAATCTTTGGGCATCCATTGTTGTGCGTATAAAGAAACAAGCTAAATCAACACCATCCTGTAAAGCTAATACTTGCAATGGAACCATAAGTTTAAACTGTTGAATAATCTTTCCAAACTTTGTTACTTGCTCAGGTGAAAGCTTAAGGTCTTTCTGTAATACTTCAGGTAGTCTTATATCGTAACCATTCATTATCCGAGAAACTATCTCATGCTGTCCACCAAATGTAATACCAAATTCATTATCTTTACTTCGTTCTATTGGTTTTGGTGCGCGTGGTATTTCCACCAGATAGACCTTTCCGTATACCTCATCCCGATTAAATCCCGCAACTACAAATGTCATATTGGGGATATTGGCTATTTTGTCATCAGTCGGCATACTTGACCGCCATTGCTTTAAGTAAAACTCACTAATTCTCTCAGCAAACTCTAATACGGTTAAACGTTCTTTGGGTAAACCGGCCTCAAATTCAGGAAGAAAACTTGCAGCAGTTCGTGGGTCTTGCTGACCTATCACGGCTTGTCCATAAGTTACAACCCCAATTGTTGTATTTGGAGAAGAGAAGCTTAATAATTTCGTTGCGTTATCAAAATACACAGGTATCTGTTGAGGGCCCTGCGGAGTGATTAACTGTGCGCCTAGCGTTATTCGACTTTCAGCTGCTAATACTAACCCTTCGGGGACTTTAATAACTATACCTAATGACATATCACCACTTCTCCCTTGTCTTTATGGGGAAGCTAATGTAGCATTATAGCTGATTTAGTATATGGAATAACCAAAAGAGATGGCTCCGGCTACAATAGAGTAGTGCAATTCGCAAGCACCAAATCTAGAGTAGGAGGAACCATCACAAATGAAGAATACCTTAGCAAGGAAACTTAAGCAAGTCCCCGAGGGATACCTGAGCATAGGAGTTGACCCTCACAAAAAGAGGCATGCCGCAGTGGCCATTACTAGAGATTTCACCGCCCGGGACAAATTCAAGTTCGACAATACCAGAGAAGGTCTCGAGATCATGT